>FZPS01000164.1_pt72 | contig 179106 bp, 156 predicted proteins | sample 1817821 | NCBI WGS metagenome assembly FZPS01 (sample SAMEA104158645, study PRJEB21678) | metagenome | place: Germany | collected 2015-04-21 | reverse complement strand
ATTGTTATCTGGCAACTGCTCAGCCTTTGCATATTCTGCAAAAACGATGAAAAGTAATAAGAAAATTGTAATCTTTTTCATGGAATTATTTTTTTACACTAAAATGTAATATAATCAAAAATATCAGGCTTGTTTAATTTATATTGAAAGTGGGCTTATTAGTCTTTTTTAAATGTGTTTGTATAAGAAGTCTTTTTATTAAAATGGAATAAGACCACTTATTTTTTGGTATTTTTATAAATATATAGAATATTTCAATATAGGAACTTAGATTACATAGAATTAACATAAAAACTTATTGAATTAACAATAATTGTATCTGCTGTACAGAACTAGAAGATAATAATAAAGTTTAAAGTAATTGTCATGAAAATAAATGAACATTATATTCATAACAATTCTACTTAAAGCACAACAGTTTTATAACTGTAAAAATTTACAAGAGATTTATATATAGGGTGCTTTAATAATAATTGAGCATTCCCTACGAGGAAAAGTTGCTGTCTTGCACGTGTTAATGCAACATTTAACTTACGGTCTACGGTTCCGTCATAATTCAGGTTACACAAATATCTGAATTGTCCCGGTTGATTTATACAGAAGGAAACAATAATAATATCGCGCTGACTCCCTTGAAAGCGCTCTACTGTATCAATCATTATATTCTCATAGTCGATGATTCCTGCCGATGAAAGCTTGTGTCTGATAAGAGCAATCTGATTCCTGTATGGGGCAATAATACCAATCTTGCTGCTGTCATAAGTTATATTGTTGTCATTATAAACTCTTTGAATTGATTCAATAAGTTCTGCAATGATTTCAGCTTCACTTTGGTTAATTTTATTTGATATATTATTGATCTCTTTTCTTTCGGTTGAAAATAAAATAGTTCTCTTCGTAGCAATATACTTATCATAGAGATTGCCATTTGAATTACTCAACCTCCACTCACCTGTTTGCCAGTCAAGTGCAGGGAAAAGGTTTTCAGAATAAAAATAAGTTGACGGGAATGCGGCAATTTCACTATGCATCCTGCCCTGGTGAGTGAGCTGTGTAAATGAGTGAGTCCAGCCTTGAGACTTACATCTGCGCAAGAGTCTTTCGAAAAAAGACTCACGACAATCAGTGATGCCGATTTCTTGTAACTGTGTTTCATTTATTCTTGACTTTTCCTCTTCCTGAAGTACGATTGTCGCAAGTTGATTATGATCACCAATCATTATAAACTTATCAAACAGTGGAAGTAGTCCGATTATCTGAGGTTCCAGTATCTGTGATGCCTCATCAATAATTGCAATCTGAAACTGTTTGAGTGAAAACAGTTCCATCTTGCCTGTGATAGAGGCAAGTGTCGAAATAAATATACGTGTGTCATTTATTTCCTTTCGAAGTGAATCTCTGTCCGCAGCTTTTTCTGATACTCTCTGTAATAGTCTGTGCTGATAAGCACTGTCACACGACAGTTCGCTACCCACACGAATATATTTATCGCAATCGCCATCGCTGTATCCAAATGCAGCATTAATCGCGCCGCAGAGTTCATCCACAGCGCGGTTAGTATATGCAATGACCATGATATTTACATCAGGCTTTTTGTAATATTCCTCAATAAGACGCCTTGCAAAAATTGAAGTCTTGCCTGTACCCGGAGGTCCCACAATCAGGAAATAATCTTCAGCATTTAGAGCTTGATTGATGATGTTTTCCGGGTAAGAGATATCATTAATATCGGAGTTTTCCTGTTTGATAGCCGAACATTTAGGTTGTTTTATGCCCAACAGTAGCTCTCTTTTCTGTTTAGACGAAGAGATAAATTCAAAAAGACTCTTATACATGCTGTTAAGTGATGAGTCGAGTGAATCATGTTCTATTGCCCAAAACTGGTTATCTTCAAAATAATGCCGATTTTTCTGTTTATATCTAAACCTTACTTCTACTTTTTCAGGTGTTATCTTTACAATTGTGCCTTTCAAGATCTGTTTATTCAGAACAGTGTCATTTACATCTTCCCTGGGGTATACAATACAGATATCACCTTCACGGAAATTTACAATATTATTGCCACTCAGATTTTCATCTTCACGGGTGGGTTGAGGTCTGCTGAAGATAATTGTCATATCATTTGCAGAATCATCAATATTTAGAATTGATAAATCGTAAAGTACATTAAGTGCTTCGGCACGTTCATCAAAGCTACTGTTCCACAAAGAAGCCATCCCGGTTGGTGTTTCATAATCCATATCTCCTGTTTTTTGATGATATAGCTCGCGGGATACAAATTGTATAAACCTGTAGAAGTATATCCGTTCAATATCACTGCTTTGAGTGAGTACATTCTGAAACCTATTTATTTTATGCTGATAAAAAACAGGAACAGGGTTTTCAGTTTCTATTTCCCGGAGCATCGATTTGAACATAGATTCAACAGACTCCAACTCACCTGTAATTATTTTATGCTCATTAATAATTATAAGATTACGAAGATTTAGTATGGATTTTTCAAGATCTCCATCAATATTTGCCTTCCTGATATTTTCTCCTGGATTGTTTCCGGATGCATACAATATAGATGCTTCAACTTTGGCTCTTTTATCATAAAAGACACTATCAATCATAAGACGATAAACATAGGTCTGTACTTTATGATTAAGTGTTATTTTGGAGGTGTTAAAAGCGGGATAGGGCAAACGGCCCGACTTTAGCTCAATGATCCTGGTATCATTTGTGATAGGGTTAGTGTAAAGAAGGTCGAGTCTTCCCTGAAATCCATACTTAACACTGAAGAATGATGGTTCAAGGGTGCAGAAATTTATATTTATCCCCATTTTGGGGAAATCATATCGTACAACACGTTTGATATTATTGAAGAGTTGCTGTGCTCTATTCATGAAACTACGGAAATCACTCTCTGAACGGATATCCTCACAACTTGTGTATTCGAATGGTGATTGTTTGAAAGATTTCAGGAATATATTCTCAAAAGATACATTGTCTACCTCCTCGGCAAACACCAATTCATCAAGGAAGAAGTTGGCAAGATTTCCAAGTAGCAGGTAAGAACGATTTTCCATCTTCTCAAACCTGTTGCGAAAATAGTGTATTGGAGAGATAAGATAGTCCTGAAAACACTCCGCAATAGCGGAAGCATCAATAAGATAATCTGGTTCAAGAATTATATAGGTTGGTATCAGGAATCCATTTTGATCTTTATATGAATTTACCAGGTTAAGTTTTGCCCCTTCCCAAAACTGTTCAACTGATGGGGTGAATATATTGTTATCTGGACTGATATCATATCTTACAATACAGTTTTTATCATCTTCATTATTAACAAAGCAAATTAAAAGCTTTTTGTCATGATCGATTTTCAATAACTGCACCTGAATGATCTCAGGATCACCTAACGATAATTTTATACTCATATTTTTAGAATGGAAGTAAGAGGACCAAATTCAAAAGTACAAAAATAGTTCCTCATGTCAAACACAAAAGGTATCTTTGTAACTAGATTGAATTAATCACGTTAAGTAAGTTATATGTCTCAGAAATGCCCTCTTTGCGAAAAAAATAAACCGAAAGAATCTCTGTTTTGTGAAGATTGCTCAAAAAAGATAAGCTCTGATTTTGAGATTAATATTGATAATAAGGATAAATCGTATAAAAATAATAATATTGTCGCAGAACAATCTGAAGAAGTTGATACTAAGTCATTTCAGGAGAAAAAGAAAGTTGTTGACAAAAAAGAAACAGCTATTCCGAAATATGAGCCGATTGAGAAGAACTACCCAAAAAGTGGTGGAAAATCAGGCAAGTCATTGTTCTGGATTCTCATTGGAATTGTATTATTAGCTGGTGCATTCTTGATTTACAATAAGACAACTCTTTCCGGAAATCTTGAACAGAGGGCTTGGGAAAGTGCCTTAAGTGAAAATAGTGTCAGCGGTTATCTGGATTTTATCAAGTCGCATCCTGATGGTAAATATTTTAATGAAGCACAAGATGCTTTATTGAAGCTTAAAGAGGATGAGGCAGAGATCTGGGAAAAGTTGAAGCACTCAGACAGTATAAATGAACTTATATACTTTTCCAGGCAGCATGAGAATAGTCTTTACATTCCACTTGTCAGAATGAGAATAGACTCGCTCTCATGGGTTTCAGCATTAAGACAAAATAGTACTGAGTCTTATTTAGAATATATTAATAACTCAGAAAGTGGATTGTTAAACGGGGATTATATGTCACTTGCTTACAGAAAATATGAGATGTTGTCCAGGCAGACTCTTTCAAACATTGATGAGATGGATAGCATAGGTGTGACTATAAATGAATCGTTTCCCGGATCACCTTGATTTGAAAATATATGGAATTTCAGCTTACATCAGAATTTAAACCTACCGGTGACCAGCCTGAAGCAATTGCAGCTTTGGTTGAGGGCCTGCAGCAAAAAGTGCCTTACCAGACACTTTTGGGAGTTACAGGCTCCGGAAAGACTTTCACTATTGCAAACGTAATTAATCAGATAAATAAACCTACACTTGTACTGAGTCACAATAAAACACTTGCTGCTCAACTATACAGTGAGTTCAAGAGTTTTTTCCCAAATAACGCGGTAGAATATTTTGTTTCATACTACGATTATTATCAACCTGAAGCATATCTTCCTACTACTGATACCTATATAGAAAAGGACCTATCGATAAATGATGAGATAGAGAAACTACGACTTGCAGCTACCTCTTCTCTGCTTTCAGGTAGAAAAGATGTGATTGTTATTTCATCTGTATCCTGTTTGTATGGAATAGGAAATCCTGAAGATTTTCAAAAGACTACAGTGGATGTTAGAATAGGTCAAAAGATTGAAAGGGATAAGTTTTTACGATTACTTGTTAATAGCTTGTACTCCAGAAATGAAACAGCTGAGTTCGATCGTGGAAATTTCAGGGTTAAGGGTGATACTGTTGACGTGTTCCTTGCATATCATGATTATATTGTCAGAGTGATTTTCTGGGGTGACGAGATTGAGAGTGTGGAAACTGTTGATCCGTTGACAGGTGTTACAACTGAGAGAATGGATTCATACCGTATATTTCCTGCTAACCTTTTTGTAACTACACAGGAGAGGATCAATCGTGCAGTCGATGAGATACTTATTGATCTTGGAAAACAGGTGGAGTTTTTTCAGGAGATTGGGAAGCCTCTTGAGGCAAAGCGTCTGTATGAAAGAGTTACATATGATGTGGAGATGATAAAGGAGATAGGGTATTGTTCCGGGATAGAGAACTATTCACGATATTTTGATGGAAGGGAACCTGGTACACGTCCATTCTGCTTGCTTGACTTCTTCCCGGATGATTACCTTACTGTAATTGATGAGAGTCATGTTACAATACCTCAGATACGTGCGATGTATGGAGGTGATCACTCACGTAAAATAAATCTTGTTGAGTATGGATTCCGTCTCCCGGCTGCAATTGATAACAGGCCGCTGAAGTTTGAAGAGTTTGAAGCATTGACTCCCGAGATAATTTTTGTGAGTGCAACACCTGCAGATTATGAATTGGAGAAGTCTGAAGGTGTTGTGGTTGACCAGCTGATAAGACCCACCGGTTTGCTTGATCCTCCAATTGATGTGAGACCTAGTTTGAATCAGATAGATGATTTAATGGAGGAGATTCAGCAGAGAACTGAAAAGGATGAGAGGGTTCTGGTTACAACCCTTACAAAGAGAATGGCTGAAGAGCTTACTGATTATCTCACTCACAATGGTGTAAGATGTAATTATATACACTCTGATGTGGAAACACTTGAAAGAGTAAAGATCATGGATGATCTGAGAAGAGGTTTGTTTGATGTTTTAATTGGTGTGAATCTATTAAGAGAGGGATTGGATCTTCCGGAAGTATCGCTAGTGGCTGTTCTTGATGCTGATAAAGAGGGTTTCCTTAGATCACATCGCTCACTGACACAAACGGCAGGCCGTGCCGCCCGAAATGTGAATGGCAAGGTTATATTTTATGCAGATAAGATTACTCAAAGTATGCAGATGACGATAGATGAGACTAATCGTCGCCGGGAAAAGCAGATGAAATATAACGAGGAGCATGGTATTATTCCACAGCAAATTAGAAAAAGTCATGCCTCAGCACTCGGAAAAGAGTATAAATCCACAATTGAGGCAAAAGCATATGTTGAGCCTGATTACTCATCACTGGCAGCTGAGACACTTGAAAAATATGCTACAAAAGATGACCTTAAAACTAAAATAGAGCAAACTCGTAAAGCTATGCTCGCAGCAGCTAAGAAGCTTGAGTTTCTTGAGGCTGCTCAGCTTAGAGATCAATTAGCAATGTTAGAAGATATGTTGAAATAATTATAATATAATAGATGAAATCGGATATTCAAATTGCAAGAGAAACGCGTCTGAAACGTATTAAAGATGTGGCAGAAGGAATAGGTATTCCACGTGACGAAGTGATTAATTTTGGCAGGCATATGGCAAAGATTCCTGTTGAATTGATTAATATGGAGAAGGTGGATCAAAGTAACCTAATTCTTGTTACAGCTATAACGCCTACCAAAGCAGGCGTAGGGAAAACAACAGTTTCAATAGGTTTAGCCTTAGGGTTAAACAAAATAGGGAAAAATGCAATTGTTGCTTTGCGTGAGCCATCACTGGGACCGGTTTTTGGGATGAAAGGCGGTGCTGCGGGTGGCGGATATGCGCAAGTACTACCAATGGAAAATATCAATCTTCACTTCACAGGTGATTTTCATGCTGTTACTACTGCACATAATACTATTGCTGCATTGCTTGAGAACTATAATTTTCGTGTTCAGGGAACAGGCGATGCCTTAAAGCAGATATTGTGGAAAAGGGTGCTGGATGTTAATGACCGCAGCTTGAGGTATATTGTTACCGGACTGGGACCGGGAAATGGAATTCCACAAGAGGCAGGGTTTGATATCACAGCGGCATCTGAACTTATGGCGATCCTTTGTCTATCAGAGGATGAGGATGATTTGAGAAGACGAATAGAAAATATTCTGTTAGGTTATAAGCAAAATGGCGAGCCTTTTACAGTTAAGGATCTTGGTGTTGCAGGCGCTATAACTGTTCTAATGAAAGATGCTATACATCCAAATTTAGTTCAAACTACAGAAAACACTCCGGCTTTTATTCATGGTGGTCCTTTTGCAAATATCGCCCATGGCTGTAACTCTGTTATAGCAACCAAAATGGCAATGACCTTTGGTGACTATGTTATTACTGAGGCAGGTTTTGGGGCAGATCTGGGAGCTGAGAAGTTTTTCAATATAAAGTGTCGTAAGAGTGGGTTGCGACCAAAATTATCTGTTATAGTTGTTACTGCTCAGGGTCTTAAAATGCATGGTGGAACTCCTGAAAAGGATATCAAGGCTCCAGATTTGAATGGGCTGCAAAAAGGACTAGGTAACCTTGAAAAGCATTTGAGCAATCTGGCCTCTTTTGGGCAATCGGTAGTTGTTGCTTTTAACAAATATGCTTTCGATACAGAGGAGGAGATTGATGCTGTTCGTAAGTTTTGTGAGGATCGCGGAGTCTCATTTGCTGTAAACGAGGCATTTACTAAGGGAGGTGATGGTGCCATTGAACTAGCAGAAAAGGTGGTTGAAGCAATTGAGAAAAGGCCTTCGGGTGAATTGAAATTTACCTATAGTGATAAAGATGACATTGAAACAAAGATCAATAAAATTGCTAAACATATATATGGTGCTCAAGATGTGGTTTTAAGTGAGACTGCAATTAAGAAGCTCAAGATGATTCAGAATACGGATCTGGAAAAAATGCCTGTATGTATAGCAAAAACACAATACTCTTTTTCTGCAGATCCTAACTGGTATGGTGTGGCTAAGGATTTTCGACTGAAGATTAATGACTTGGTAATAAATCAGGGATCTGAATTTATAGTTGCAATAGCAGGTCAGATGATGCGTATGCCTGGTCTGCCGGCTGATCCGCAAGCTAAACGTATTGATATAGTTAATGGAGAAATTGAGGGTTTAAGCTGATAATATAATATCAATCAGATATTAGAATTGATAATACAATAGAATCGGGAGTCCCGCTTAATCATTAAATGGGACTCCCTAATTTTATCATAAAATTAAATAGTTTGCTACACCCTCATTAAATCACTCATTATACCATCAGATATAAAAATGCCTTCACGAGTGAGTTTCAAATTATTTCCTTCTATTGTAAGAAGCTGTCTATTGAGATATTTATCTGCATTTTCTATACAGTAAATATAGATTTTTTCACCGAACAGAATTTTCAGTTCATTCAGGTCAACTCCCCACATTGTTCGTAGTCCGGTGAGTATAAACTCATTATATTTTTCATCTGAACTAAGATTTTCTGAATTCTGTTCAGGTTTTCCTTCCTCAACTCCTTTTATATAACGGTTTAAAGATGCCACATTCCATGTTCGGTTTTCTCCATCAAAAGAGTGGGCAGCAGGGCCTAGACCAATATATTTATTGCCTTTCCAGTATGAAGTGTTGTGTCTTGAGAAATAACCCTCTTTTCCGAAAGCAGAGATCTCATAATGAATAAAATTATGACTTTTCATCCAGTCGATGAGCATAGAAAACATAGCTGTACTCACCTCCTCAACTACCGGTTCTATCTTACCGGCTTTTAGCATGGAGTACATTCGTGTCTTTTCCTCATAAATAAGATGATAAGCTGACAGATGCTGAATACCTAGACTTGTTGCCTGTTTAAGGTTTTGTTCCCATATTTTGGTTGTTTGATTTGGGAGTCCATACATCAGGTCGATACTTATATTGCTGAAGCCATTCATCTGGCATCGTTTAACAGCATTAATAGCCTGAATTGCAGAGTGACGTCTGCTAAGGAATTTAAGCTCGTTATCATCGAAGCTTTGTATACCAATACTTAATCGGTTTACCGGGAGACGAGCAAGCATCTCAACATATTCATCAGAGAGGTCATCAGGGTTTGCCTCTACAGTTATCTCTGATGTAGGTTCTATTTTGAAGTTCTGGTATAGAGAGTCAAATATTTTATTAAAATGATGTTCACTTAAACGAGAAGGGGTGCCTCCTCCAAAATATACTGTTTTAACCGGTTCTTTAATTTCATCTTTCCTAAGTTCAATCTCCTTGCAAAGACTTTCAACAAAAGCATCTATACGAGTTTCATTTGTAAGAGTATAGAAATCGCAATAAGTGCATCTTATTTTGCAGAAAGGGATATGAACATATATACCTGCCGGTTTTATATTTTCTGAAAATGTTTTATTCACAACTGTTTATTCCTTTTCGGTAAGCTTTTTGTAAGCTTCCAGATATTTCTGCAGACGAGCCAGGTCGTGATACTGAATCTCATCCCAGCGTCTTATATCCATATTGTCAGTCAAGTCGTTAATCTTAACTCTGACTGCAATTGGATTTGCCTGTAGTCTTATTATATAATCGTCATATGACTCGTTGTCGCGACGTGTCATTGCATCTACCGAATCGATAATCGTATCGGAAAAACCCTCTTCACGGAGTTGATCCAATGTAACATCTGTATCCTCTATAACATCATGAAGAATACCTGTGATCTTCTCGTGTAAGGTGAATCCAGCATTCATTACACGGAATGGGTGTTCGATATAGGGCCTGCCGTTATGGGTATCGAGCTGGCCGTCATGTGCCTCTATTGCAAGTTCGATTGCTCTGCTCAGCTGATCTTTCAGGTTCATTGTTTATTAATAATTTCATTAACTAGTAATGGTTCATCTGTTGTAATGAAGTCTACTTTAAGATCTATCATTTTTTGTATATCCTCTGGTTGGTTCACTGTCCATGTATTAACTTTTAAACCCAGTTCATGAGCCTCTTTTACCCATTCAGGTCTTTTAGTGAAAACATTAAAATGATAATCCATCCCGGTCATACCCATTTTAGAAAGTATCTGAGGTGTTAAATCTCCATTTAGATAATAAACATCTGCTTCAGGTGCTAGTTTTTTTACTTGCTGCACTATATTTATTCCAAATGAGATATACTCAACTTTATCTTGTATGCCACGGTCATTAACCATTTTGATTACTTTTTCTACCAGTTCATCCTCTCTCTCCTTTGAGTTATGAGTTTTAAACTCAATTATCAGTTTTGTGTTCTTGCAATTTACGAATGCGTCGAGATAATCTTCAACTGTGGGTAATGGTTCTTCATTTGCCAGTTTTACCTGTGAAAGTATTTCAAATGGAGTCTCCTGTACAATCAGTTTTTTGCCATCTAAAGTAATTTCAGCATCGTGATTAACAACAGGAATACCATCAGATGAAAGCCAGATATCTACTTCAGAACCATATGCTTTTATAGCATCAGCCTGCATAAGTGCTTCTATAGAGTTTTGTGCAGACCCATTTGTTTTCCAATAACCACGATGTGCGATAATCTGTTGTGCACTTAGATTCATCAATCCTGCAAAAAGGATAAAGACCAGTAAGAGCGATTTCTTTTTCATAATCATTCTTTTTTAATGCTGAATAATTTTTTAAAGATACAATTTTTGTTTTTAAATGATTGGAATATTAAATTAAAAAACGGTTTATTACCTATCTCTGGTTATATAATGAAAAAGGAAGAGTCTATAGCTCTTCCTTTCAAAATACAATTATAAATGTTTCTTATTTATAGACTTTCTCCAAAATCCTCTTTGAATTTAGCTATGAGTTTTTGTGGCCAGTCACTAACAGGTTCCAATCCACCCATAAAGAATCTAAGTACAGGAGGCTCATATACAAAGCGTAATCCTCCAATTAGTTTTCGGTTATCATAAAGCCATGCCATACGATCAGCAACATACTTAATCTGTGAAAGTGTAAATACTCGTCTCGGAACAGCAAGTCTTACAAGCTCCATGTCAGCCAGTGTTTCATTTCCATACTCATCTCTCTGATTTGATAATGTGCCTCGTTCCATACCTCTTACCCCGGATATCAGATAGAGTGCTGCAGCTAGTGCTCCTGCCGGATATTCTTTCTGTGGTATATGGTCACAAATTTCCATTGCATTTACGTGTGCACCTAAAACGCCTGCTGGTTTTACAGTTGAAATACCATAGGCATCAAGTGAGTTAACAAGATATGCAATGAAATCAGGACTTTGGCGAATCATGGTTTCGTCCAATGTTTCATATAACCCAACTGCCATTGATTCTATCTCTCTTACAGAAATACCACCATAGGTCAGGAATCCTTCGAAGAGAGGAATCAGTGCTTCAAGTTCCTGATAAATATCACGGTCGTTTGTACAAATACCACCACCTCTTGAGGAACTTAGCTTTCGTGCAGAAAAGTAAACGATATCGGCTAAGTCTGTCATCGTTTTAATTATATCACCTAAAGAGCTTTCTTTGAATTCATCCTCACGCAGATGAACAAGATAAGCGTTTTCACCAAGTAAACTGGCATCGAGAACAACTCTAATATTATATTTATCAGCAATAGCTCTGACGTCTCTTAGGTTTTTAATTGAAAATGGCTGACCACCAATAAGGTTGGTAGAAGCTTCCATACGGATGAAAGGAATATTTTTTGCTCCATGAGTTTTTATGGTATCCTCCAGCTTTTCAATATTCATATTCCCTTTAAAGGGGTGATCTGAATCGATTACATATCCTTCATCATACAACAACTCGGCAATTTTTCCTCCATATTGAGTTATATGTGCCATTGTAGTTGTAAAGTGATAGTTCATAGGAATTAGACTCCCTTTGCGGATATATGCATTTGAAAGGATGTTTTCTGCAGCACGACCTTGGTGGACCGGTAAAAAATATTTTTTGCCAAGCACATCTTCAACAGCTTTCTGAAGCCTGATAAAGCTCTGAGATCCCGCATATGCATCATCTGCCTGCATCATCGCAGCCAGCTGATTATCGCTCATTGCATTTGTTCCACTGTCTGTGAGCATATCCAGGAAAACATCGTTGGTGGTTAACCTGAATGTATTGTATCCTCCTTCTTCCAGGGCTTTCAATCTTCTTTCAATTGGTACAAGGTTTAACTTTTGAACTACCCTAACTTTATGAAGTTCCAAAGGTATGTTCTCTCCTTTATAAAATTTAATCTCTTCCATTTTAATTGTTTGTCTGTTTCTTCTTATTGTGTTTATATAATTGTAATTGTCATATTTGTAAAAATCGTATCAGATAAATTGTGTTAATTTATCATATTGATAAATAAAGTTATCAAATTGATTTTAATTTCTCAGGTTTAAAGAAATGTGTTACAAAAATAACTCGATATGCGATAAATGTAAATTGTTAGGTGCAAATATAAAACATTTATTTCATAATATATACAATTTGCAAACGATATATATATCTATCCTTTTTAATTTAAATTTAGTATAAAATGAAATTTATAGGATGCTGTTAAAGCTATTTTAGAGAAAATAGTTATATTTGCGCTGATATAGTAAACAATCATCATTGAATAACTTTTTAAAATACAAATCATGGATAAACCTTATGCAATAGGGGTAGATGTTGGCGGTACAAATACAGTTGTAGGAATAGTTGACAAGAGAGGACAGATCTTAATCAACGGTAGTATTAAAACTGCTAAACATACAGAGGTTGAGAACTACCTTGATGAATTAACTAAGCTTATTGATGAATTAATAAGCAAAATCACTACAAAAGATCAAATCAAAGGTATTGGTGCCGGTACTCCTAATGGCAACTACTTCACTGGAAGTATCGAGTTTGCTCCTAACCTGCCTTGGAAAGGCGTTATACCTTTTGCTCAAATGCTGGAAGATCGTACAGGTATACCTGTTGCTCTTACAAATGATGCTAATGCTGCTGCTATTGGTGAAATGACCTATGGAGCTGCACGCGGTATGAAAGACTTTATTGTTATAACACTGGGAACAGGCGTTGGCAGTGGTATAGTAGTAAACGGGCAGATGGTTTACGGCAACGATGGTTTTGCAGGTGAATTAGGTCATACAATTGTTCGCAGAGAGAATGGAAGAGTTTGTGGTTGCGGTAGACATGGATGTCTTGAAGCATATGCATCAGCAACCGGATTGGCACGTACAGCACGTGAAATACTGGAAAAAAGACCTGATGCTAAAACTATTCTAAGAGATATCCCAGCAGAAGAAATCACTTCTAAAGATGTATTTGATGCAGCAATGGAAGGTGATGAGATTGCTAAAGAGATATTTGAATATACAGGAAAAATATTAGGTGAATCATTTGCTGATTTCGTTGCTTTCTCAAGTCCTGAAGCAATAATCCTTTTTGGAGGTTTATCTAAAGCAGGTGATTTGATTATGGATCCAATACGTAAAAGTATGGAGGAGAATCTGTTACCAATATTCCAGAATAAGGTAAAACTGTTATTCTCTGAGCTTAAGGAAAGCGATGCTGCAGTATTGGGAGCTAGTGCACTTGGCTGGGAGGTCAGATAAATAGATAATCTATACTTATAAAGTAAAGGGGTGTTGTTTTTAACGACACCCTTTGTTTTGTTTTTTTTCTATTAATTTGTCAAAACTAATGCCTTATTTCGGGTAAATGAGCAATAGATTTTATACCTTTGTACACTTTTAAATTAATAGTATTAATAAAGTAGCAAAATGTCACGAAAGATTCAAACAGCGCTCATTTCAGTATATCATAAAGATGGGTTGGAAGAAATTCTTCAGGAATTAAATAAATTACAGGTAAAGTTTATTTCAACTGGTGGAACCCATGAATTTATAACCTCTTTAGGATATGAATGTGAAACAGTGGAAGAAGTAAGCGGTTATCCTTCCATTCTTGGGGGCAGAGTAAAAACTCTTCATCCCAAAATCTTTGGTGGCATATTATATAGACGTGAAGTTGAGTCTGATAGAAAACAGGTTAAAGCTTACGACATTCCATCTATTGATCTTGTAATAGTAGATCTTTATCCTTTTGAAGAGACTGTAGCAGCCGGTGGCAGTGAAGCGGAGATAATAGAAAAGATAGATATAGGTGGTATTTCACTAATCCGTGGCGCAGCAAAGAACTATAAGGATGTAATAATTGTAGCTTCAAAAGATCAGTATAGCCCCTTATTGAATCTGTTAAAAGAAAAACAAGGCACTTCAGATATAGATGATCGCCGTCAGTTTGCAACAGAAGCTTTTAAGGTTTCGTCGGGTTATGACTCAGCAATTTTCAGATATTTCGACAATGAAGATCGATCTGCTTTGCGTATATCTTTAAATGAGACCAAACAATTAAGATATGGTGAAAATCCACATCAGAAAGGTACCTTTTATGGAGATTTTGATGAGATTTTTGAACAGTTGCATGGTAAAGAGATCTCATATAATAACCTTCTCGATATTGATGCTGCAGTTACTCTTATTTCAGATTTTGATGAGACTGCACTAGCTATTCTTAAGCATAATAATGCTTGTGGAATGGCTTGCCGACCAACAGTGAAAGAATCATGGGATGCTGCTTTGGCTGCTGATCCTGTTTCTGCATTTGGTGGTATAGTTGTGACTAATAGAACAGTTGACAAGGAAGCTGCAGAGGCTATCAATTCCATTTTCTTTGAAGTTATAATTGCACCTGCTTACGACAAAGATGCACTTGAAATTTTGATTCAAAAGAAAAATCGTATAATTTTGATACTCAAATCGGCAGAGAAGGCTTCACAAAAATTGCAATACAGATCGGTTTTGAATGGAGCACTTGTACAGGATAAGAATATAAGCGTACAGACAATAGATGATATTCAGGTGGTTACCGAGAAAGCGCCTACTGAAGATGAAATAAAAGATTTATTATTTGCCAACCTATTGGTTAAACATACAAAATCAAATGCTATTGTTCTGGCTAAAAACAGGCAGCTTATTGCAAGTGGTACAGGACAAACTTCCAGAGTTGATGCATTGAAACAGGCTATCGAGAAAGCAGAAACATTTAACTTCGACCTTAATGGTGCTGTTATGGCAAGTGACGCATTCTTCCCTTTTCCTGATTGCGTGGAAATAGCTCACAAAGCCGGTATTACATCTGTTATTCAACCGGGAGGATCTATTCGTGATTCAGAATCAGTAGATTACTGTAATAAAAATGGCCTTTCAATGGTAACAACTGGTACAAGGCACTTCAAACATTAAGTTGTAAAATGCCGACAGAAATATATTTTTGAATGTTTTTAAATTAAAGCGATTGCTAATCCTGCTGTGATAGCGTTTGATCGTTAAAAAAAAGATAATTATGGGCTTATTCTCATTTACACAAGAGCTGGCAATGGACCTCGGGACAGCCAATTCTATAATAGTGAACAGTGCAGGCAAAATATTGCTTGACGAACCTTCGATAGTAGCTTTGGATCGAAAGACCGAGAAAATGATAGCTTTGGGTGAAAAAGCCAGGCAGATGCATGGAAAGACTCATGAAAATATTCGCACTGTAAGACCCTTGAGAGATGGTGTTATAGCTGATTTTAATGCTGCGGAACAGATGATCCGTGAAATGATTAAAATGGCGAACAAAAATAAAAGAGGATGGTTCTCCCCATCACTACGTGTAGTGATTTGTATTCCCTCAGGAAGTACAGAGGTAGAAATTCGTGCAGTTAGAGACTCGGCAGAACATGCGGGAGGAAGGGATGTATTCATGATTTTTGAGCCTATGGCAGCTGCACTTGGAATCGGACTCGATGTTGAAGCCCCTGAAGGAAACATGATTGTTGATATAGGTGGAGGAACAACTGAAATAGCTGTTATTTCTCTTGGTGGTATTGTATCTAATAAATCAATCAAGATTGCAGGAGATGACTTTACTGAAGATATCCAGGACTACATGGGTCGTCAGCACAATATAAAAATTGGAGATCGAACTGCTGAGCAAATTAAAATTAATGTTGGTTCAGTCTTAACTGAACTCGAAAATCCACCAGAAGATTATGTAGTACATGGTCCCAACAGAATGACCTCTTTACCAATGGATGTACCTGTTTCATATCAGGAGATTGCGCATTGTATCGAGAAATCTGTGACAAAGGTTGATTCAGCTGTACTAAGTGCACTTGAACAAACACCACCTGAACTTTATGCTGATATTGTAAGAAATGGTATCTATCTTACAGGTGGAGGAGCATTGTTAAGAGGGCTGGATAAACGCTTAACTGAGAAGATTGGTATTCCATTCCATGTAGTTGACGATCCACTGCATATTGTTGCAAAAGGTACTGCTATTGCATTGAGGAATATAAACAAATTCAACTTTTTAATGCGTTAATACACATTTATTGAAATAAAGACATAGGGTTTGAATGCGTAATCTGTTCAACTTCATTATAAGAAATAGCCACTGGCTGCTAGCATTTCTGCTTATAGTATTCAGTTTCTATCTTGTATTTGCGCATAATCCATATCAGAGAAGTGTTTATCTTACTTCTGCAAACAGCGTAACAGGTTGGTTTTACACTGTATCTAATAATGTAACATCCTTTATTCATCTTAGAAAGAATAACCAGATGTTATTGGAGCAAAATGCTTTATTAGAAGATGAACTATTCTCTCTGAGATCATATATTGATGGACTCTCTGTTGCAGATTCATCTGAAGTGGATGCATTTGTACGTGACTCGGCCATGCAGACTCAGTTCGCTTTTATTCCTGCTGAAGTGGTTAATTTAAGCTTTTCAGGACCTAATAATTTTATAACTATAAATAAGGGTTCTAAAAGCGGACTGAAACCTGATATGGGGGTAATATCTCAACGCGGTGTAGTGGGGGTGGTAGCTAATGTATCTACAAACTTTTCTGTTGTTATTCCAATAATTAACCCTATGTTTCGTCTGAGTGCCAAGTTGAAACACTCCGAAAATTACGGCTCAATTTCATGGAATGGAGAAAGTATTAACTACGCTCAATTGGGGGAATTGCCAAAGCATGAGATTTATCAGGAAGGTGACACTGTAATGACCAGTTTCTCACGAATTTTTCCTAAACAGACAATAATAGGATTCGTTAGTGATATTGGTAAGACAAATGATGACAATTTCAATACATTCAATGTTAAGTTAGCTACTGACTTTAATTCATTGCAGGATGTATTGGTTATCAATGATCGGTTTTATGAAGAGCAGAAATCACTTGAAAATATATTGGATCAATGAAAACTGTATATTTTAAGGAAGTACTGTTGTTTTTGCTGCTTATTATACTTCAGGTATTGCTTCTGAACAGGATAAATGTATTCGGCATTGCTACTCCTGTTTTGTATATATATTTTTTGTTGAAGCTATCAATTGGCCGGAACCAGTTTTATGTTATAATATCCGGTTTTTTATTGGGACTTATTATAGATATATTTTTGAATACTCCCGGTGTAAACGCGGCAGCTACAACGATTATAGCCACAATTAGGAGACCAGTTATCTATCTTTTTTATGAGAAGGAGATATATGATGAGTTTATCCCCGGTATAAATACAGCAACCGGTTCATTTGTGAGATTTACTATATTTATGGTATTGACACATTTGACACTACTCTTCTTTATAGAGTCATTTACGCTGTTTAATCTATTGAATACAATTTCAAGGATAATTTCCTCTTCTATAATTTCAATTATACTTATACTTGCATTAGATAGTTTAATATATAGGAAAAAGGCCGGTGAACAATAAGATTAACCCGAAAAATTTAGCAAACCGTCGATATGTAATTGCTGCATTAGTTGTAGTAATTGGAATTATATATGTAGTACAATTATTTAACCTGCAGTTGCTTAGTCCTCAATATAGAGATTATGCAGATAGCAATGCATTCCTTAGGAGAACATTATATCCTGCCAGAGGTGCTATCTATGACCGAAAAGGTGAACTTCTGGTATATAACAGACCAACTTATGATGTAATGATGGTTGTAAGGGAGATGACCCGTTTCGATACACTTGATTTTTGCAATACACTAAATATTGATATTGAGAGGTTTCGTGAACTTGATGCGGAAATGAGGGATAGCAGAAAAAACCCCGGTTACTCGTCATACACACCGCAACTTTTTATGTCACAGCTTGATATAGAAGAATATGGACTTTTACAGGAAAAACTATATAAGTTTCCCGGCATATATATTCAGAGCAGAACTGAAAGACAGTATAATCACCCTAATATGGGGCTTATTCTTGGTTATGTGGCAGAAGTTGACCAAAATAAAATAGCCTCTGATCCTTACTATGTACGAAAGGATTATGTGGGAAAATCAGGTATTGAGTTGTCTCATGAGATTGATCTACGTGGAGAAAAAGGTGTTGAGATTTTACTTCGGGATGCACATGGCAGAGTTCAAGGCAGATATAATGATGGAAAGGATGATAAAGCTCCTGTTTCAGGTAAGGATTTAACTCTTGGCATTGATATAGAACTTCAGGCATATGGTGAGTTACTGATGCAGAATAAAGTAGGAAGTATTGTTATGATTGAACCTGAGACTGGTGAGATACTGGCAATGATATCAGCTCCTACTTACGATCCATCATTGCTTACGGGTAAAGAGTTCAGTTCTAATTATCAGTCACTTGTTAATAATCCATACAAGCCTCTGATAAACAGATCTGTTGCAGGAACATATCCTCCCGGGTCAACATTTAAACCTGCAAGTGGACTTGTTTATCTTCAAGAGGGAATTATTACACCTGAAACAATGTATTCCTGTTTTGGAGGGTATCCTCCTTTAGGAGGCCGCCCAAGATGTCATGGTCACGCATCACCTTTATCGCTACAATATGCACTATCTACCTCCTGCAACTCTTTCTTTTGTTATGGACTTAACCACATGTTAAGCAATAGAACAAAATATTCAAGTGTGGGTGAAGCATTTAACAGGTGGCGCGACCACATGGTTAATATGGGATTTGGATATCAATTAGGTGTAGATCTACCATCAGAGAAAAGAGGCTTCATTCCGAACAGTAAATTCTATTCAAACATATTCAAAACTGAAAGATGGAATGCCCATAATGTTATTTCAATTGCAATAGGGCAAGGTGAGGTTTTGGCTACTCCTCTCCAGATAGCTAATTTAGGGGCAACAATAGCTAATCGCGGATATTTCTATACACCACATGTTGTCAGAGAGATAAAAGGTGCAAGTTTAGATAGTGAATATACTACAAGAAAATATACAGGAATTAACCCTGAACACTTTGAATTAACGGTTGCCGGTATGGCAGATGCTGTTAAATTTGGAACTTGCCGAGGTATTAATCTTGAACCTCTGGTTGAAGTGTGCGGTAAAACAGGTACAGCAGAAAATCCACATGGAGATGACCACTCACTTTTTATGGGTTTCGCACCTAAAGATAATCCTAAAGTAGCAATTGCAGTGGTAGTGGAGAATGGTCGTTTCGGAGCAACAAATGCAGTGCCCATTGCACGTTTAATGCTTCAGAAATTCTTCAATGGTGAAGTACCTGAGAGTGACAAATGGTTGGAACAAACTATAATGAATCGTGAAATTCTTCCATACGTCTATACAAGAAATATTCCATCAAAATAACAAGCTTCTGAATGATCAAGCACACAGGCATAGAAATTGAAGAAAAGGGTAAAGTGGATAGAATCACACTTTTCCTTTACCTTTTGTTTGTTGTCATAGGATGGTTTAATATTTATGCTGCCAGCTATGATCTGGAGAATGCAACAGGGATGTTTGATCTGTCTACCAGAGCAGGTTCGCAACTTATTTGGATAGGAACCTCTTTGCTAATCGCTTTTTCATTGATAAAAATAGAGGTGAGCTTTTATGAAACATACTCCTTCCTGTTTTACCTTATCGGGATATTTCTATTAGTTGTAACCCTTATCGTAGCTCAAGAGATAAACGGTTCCCGGTCGTGGCTGATAATTGGGCCTGTCCGACTTCAGCCGGCTGAATTCATGAAGTTTATAATTTCACTGGCATTGGCTAAGGTTTTAAATACTTATGACTTTAAGCTGATGGATAAGAAAAACCTAATGCTTGTCAGTAGTATTATAATTTTACCAACACTTCTCGTAATTTTTCAAAGTGAGACTGGTACAGCATTAGTTTACCTTAGTCTTATCCTCGTACTTTACAGAGAAGGCCTCCCTGGTGGGGTTCTTTTTATGGGTATTGCTGCAATTATCTATTTCATTCTGGGAATCAGATTCTCAGATGAGCAAATAGGTATGTTGTCAAAAGGAGAAATAATGACAGTTGTACTTATCATAATATTTTCAGCTGGAATGGTATGGAGCTATCTTAAGCGCAAAAGAACATTTTTTATAATTATATTGATTTCTTCTGTTCCATTTTTAATAGCACTTATTTTATACTTTTTCTCGGAGACTATTGACTGGGGAATGTTTTCACTCATATCACTTGGTGTTACAGCCTTTCATCTGCTCTACCTGTTTTTAAGATATAGAGTTAAAACTTACTTCTATATATTCCTTTTTCTAATTGTCTCCTTCGGATTCCTTGAATCAACAGAATATGTCTTCAATGATGTACTGCAGCCTCATCAGCAGATGCGTATAAAGGTGACATTAGGTATGGAGCAGGATTTAAGTGGTGCAGGTTATCATGTTGGGCAGTCAAAAATAGCAATCGGCTCAGGAGGTCTTACAGGCAAGGGGTATCTAAATGGTACACAGACAAAACTTAAATATGTTCCTGAACAGGATACCGACTTTATTTTCTGCACCATTGGTGAGGAGCATGGATTTATCGGTTCCACAATAGTTATGATTTTATTTACAGTCTTTGTGCTTAGGTTGCTGAAACTTGCAGAAAGACAGACTACCACATTTGGCAGAGTATATGGTTACAGTGTTGTAAGTATATTTTTCTTTCATTTGCTGATAAATATTGGTATGGTTATTGGCATCATGCCAGTTATCGGGATCCCATTGCCATTTTTCAGCTATGGAGGCTCCTCTTTATGGGGATTTACAATACTTCTGTTTATTTTCCTTAGAATAGATAAGTCCAGAAAAAGAGGTTAGTACTATAATTTTGAAAATACCATATTATAATTTAGTCGCAAGTAAACCGTTAAGTAATTACTTATTATCAATATAGATAACGGGTGCACCCTAATTTCACAATTTGAATGCACCCTATCAATTAGAACCCAATTTAATAAACATTGCAGTAGATTTACCTGCAATTCCTTGAAATCTTTACTTTTACTTATTTCTACCATCAAGTAAAAATTCTCTATATATATGACATGACAGAGAAAAAATAGTTTAATTTTGTTTTAAATAGTGTGTCTGATTCAGTTATTTATTTGTTAATATATTGAGTAATTAATTTATCAGGTGATGCTATTTTATAAAAGTAAATTGGATACAACTATAATTTCTTGAGTATAAATTTAAGAATGATAAAAACAGCAATAATTACCGGAGCTTCAAAGGGTATTGGCAATGAGTTAGCCATTTTGTTTGCAAAAGATGGCCATAACCTTGTTTTAATAGCAAGAAGCGGTAAAGAGTTGGATAATCTAAAACAGCAGCTCGAAGAGGAATACAATGTCACCGTACATATCTTAATAAAGGATTTAAGTAAACCTGAATCGGCTCAGTCTGTATTTGATGAGTTGAAAGCCATTAATGTAGAAGTAGATTATCTTGTAAATAATGCAGGTTTTGGCGACTATGGGGCTTTTACTGACTGTGAATGGGATACTTATGAAAAGATGATTACACTAAATGTAACTACACTCACTCACTTATGCCATCTTTTTATAAAAGAGATTAAAGGCAGAAAACCTGGTAGAATACTGAATGTATCTTCTACAGCAGCATTTCAGCCCGGTCCAATGATGGCAGTTTATTTTGCTACAAAATCATATGTTCTTAGTCTATCCGAAGCAATCGGTTATGAACTGAGAAAAGATAACATAACCGTTACAACACTTTGTCCCGGTCCCACTAGCACTAACTTCGGTGAAGTATCAGGAATGAATGCCTCACAGTTAGTGAAGAATATAAGGATAGCAAGCTCTAAGGATGTTGCTGAGTTGGGCTATAAAGCCATGATGAAAGGTAAATCCACAGTCATTCATGGTACTCAAAACAAGCTTGCACCCTTTGGTATAAGATTTATTCCGAGGAAGTGGGTTACCCGTTTATCTGCCAAGGTGATGGGCAACAGCGTGTAGTTTATTGACTACTAAAAATATGAGGAGACAAGCTTTCATATTGCTGATACTTTTATTTTCTGAACTTGTAATAGCTCAGTCCTCAAAATATTCTATAGATGAAATAAGTAACTTTTTTACTCAAACCAGAGTGGCAACGGAAAGTCACTCAGCTTTATGGGATAAAAATATTTATGGACCAATACTTCTTGTTGATCCAAATAGCAGAGAAGCTTTTGCTAATGTGCAGGATGCAAATAATGAACTGACACCAAACAGTGGAATTTTTATTGGTAAAATACCTCGTGATTTGCCGGTCTCAAATACAGACATAACATGGAATGGCACTCATTGGGCAATGCTCTCACTACCTTTACCGGAAAAACTATATGACAGGATAGATTTAGTAACTCACGAACTCTTTCACTGTGCACAACAAGCACTTGGATTCAGTCCCCTGAGAGAAGAAAACAACCATCTTGATCTGAGAGATGGTAGAATTTATTTGCGACTTGAATTGGCTGCACTGGAAGCCGCATTGAAATCAAACAGACTGAGCAAATCAGAAGAGCATATTCGTAATGCCTTAATATTCAGAAAATACAGGCAGATGATATATAGGGGGTCACAGGTGTCAGAAAACAGTCTTGAGATTCTAGAAGGGCTGGCAACCTATACCGGACAAGTTATGAGTGGGCGAGATAAATGGGAGTGGCGAGAGTATCTTATTCACCGAATCAACACTTTTGAGGAGACACCATCCTTTGTAAGGTCATTTGCATACGAAACAACCCCTGTTTATGGATTTTTCCTTCAGCAAAAGGATTACTTCTGGAATAAGAAGGTAGATAATGAAACAAACCTTACCGATTTCTTTTCTGAAGTATTCGGAATGGATGCACCAATAATCTTTCATACATATGTTAAACAGGTTGCGGAGGATTATAATTGGCGAAGAATTGTAGATCAGGAAACAAAAAGAGCGAAATCCAATATTTCTATTCTTGATGAATACCGTGAAAAATTCTTTGAGCAACCTCATTTAGAAATCCGATTGGAAGATATGAAAATGTCATTCGATCCCAAAAATCTTATTCCTCTTGATGAGGATGAAGGAACAGTTTATCCTACAATTGTCATTAAAGACAACTGGGGAATATTAACAGTTGAAGAGGGCGGGGCTTTGCTAAGATCCGACTGGCGCTGGGTGATCGTATCAGAACCATTGGAGATTACCAGTAGTTTGTTAACCGGTAATGGTTGGGAAATAGAACTAAACGAAGGTTATCAAATCGAAGAGTTACCAGATGGTAATTATCTGTTAATAAAGAGTGAATGAGGGCTCTTATTTTGCTGAAAAAAAGAAATTAGCTAAATTTGAACTCAATACGAGGATAAGAAATGAATGAAGGCGAAAAAAAGGTTGTCAGCAAGATGATCTCTATATATTGTCGTTCAAAACACAATCAGAAAAACGAACTGTGTATTGAATGCGAATCTCTAAACAATTATGCACTACAGCGGCTTGAACGTTGCCCTTTTGGGGATGATAAGCCAACATGCGGTACTTGCACAATTCATTGCTACAAAAGAGATATGCGTCAGAGGATAAAAGAAGTTATGAGATTTTCAGGTCCACGTATGCTTTTTGCCCATCCAATTGAAGCAATACGACATTTTAACCGAGAACGAAAAAGGAAAAAGTGAAATTACTAGACCTACATACTGTAATTGCTGATGTGTTGAGTGAACACAATGAGTTGATACCTGTACTTAATCGTTTTGGAATCAGACTTGGTGTTGGAGATAAAACTCTGGAAGATCTGTGTGAAGAGAATAATCTTGATCCCGGACTTATTATAACTGTTCTAAATGTTTATCTAAACGAGGATTATGCGCCTGATTTATTAGATTTTATTGACACTGAGTCAATTGCTGATTATTTTCAGCACACTGTGGAGAATTATATTCACGAGCTGATGCCAAATATCGAGAAACACTTAAATGCTTTTATAGCGTTAAGTAGTTCGCATAATGACTCAGAACACCATCATACAAACGGATATAGCGTATCAGGGAATGAAGAGTTGGGAATGCTGAGAATGCTTTTCCTGAAGTTTAAGGAGAGGATGACCAACTACCTGAAGAGGATAGCAAATTATGATGAAGAATTCCCGGATGAGCTGCTTCATGATTTAAAAAATATATTAATTAAGCATCTTTCAACTGAATATAACCAAAACCTTTGTTATGCAGTTATCTTTTCCATACATTCATTCGAGAAAGACCTTGAGGCTCATAACAGGTTACGTGAGAAAGTACTTCAACCAAAACTAAATCAACTTGATGTATCAGGAATAAAACAGCTGCAGCACTCAATTGTAAATGAGCACATTGTAAGGAGTGATGAAGAGGGTCATAATCTAACAAACCGTGAAACGGAGATTCTCAGGCTGATAGTTCAGGGAAATCTGAACAAGGAGATAGCAGATATTCTGAATATAAGTCTCAACACAGTACTAACTCATCGAAAAAATATAATAAACAAGACTGGTATTAAAACTGTTTCAGGTCTCACTTTCTATTGTTTGCGAAATGGTTTGATATCAATGTAATACATAAAAATTATCAGTATGTCAAGAAAAAGTTTTCTAAATATCCCACTAACCAATTGGGGTGAAGTAATCAAGCACGAATATGATATTGCAATTTTACCTTGGGGGGCAGTAGAACCTCACAACTATCATCTTCCTTATCTTACAGATTGCATACTTACTTACGAGATTGCCGGTGATGCTGCTGAAGCAGCTTACGAGAAAGGAGTTACCTGCATGGTTATGTCTCCTGTTTATTTTGGCTCTCAAAATATTGGACAGTGGAATAAACCATTCTGTGTGCATACCAGAACAGAAACGCAGAAGTACATATTAACTGATATCGTAACATCCCTTCAAGCACAAGGATTGAATAAGCTAGTCATAATCAACGGTCACGGTGGTAACACCTTTAAACCATATGTAAGAGATCTCAATATGGCTTTTCCAGATTTCCGTATTGTGATAGTTGACTGGTGGACTTTAGAGCCAACTCAAGACTATTTCGAAGAAAAGCCTGATGAACATGCTGGAGAACAGGAGACGTCTGTAATGCTGCATTATCATCCGGAACTGGTAAATATGGACAATGCAGGTGATGGATATGTAAAACCTGTAAATGTATCAGCATTAAATAAAAAAATCGGATGGACGCCACGCAACTGGGATGAAGTCTCTGAAGATACAGGAATTGGCAATCCGAAGAAATCGACAGCCGAAAAGGGCAGGAGATATGTAGAAGTTGTAGTAAAGAAAATTACAGAACTACTTGTTGATCTCAAGTCAGTAGAATGATATTTTTTAATCTAAATAGTTTTAAATGAGAGCAAAATGTTGTATTTTTGATGTTCTTAAAAAAACATTCTAACCGTGTTATAATCAATATGTAATTGAAACAAATCTCATGGCTGATTAGCTAATAATTGATCAGTAACATAATCTTTGAATTAAAGTACTAAAAACTTCAAAATAATAAATAAAGTAAATATGAGTAATCAGAGAGAGAAGCTTTTTACAGATTTTCCTCCTGTTTCCACTGATGAGTGGATAGAAGTTGTCACCAATGACCTAAAAGGTGCCGATTTCCAAAAGAAACTGGTATGGAGAACTAAAGAGGGTTTTAACGTGAAACCATTCTATCGTGCCGATGATATCGACGGATTTAAGGCACTTGAAAATCTGCCTGGTCAATTCCCCTATGTTAGAGGTACAAAGAAAGACAATAACTGGTATGTCCGTCAGGAGATAAAGGTTGTTGATTTTGCAGATGCAAACAAAAAAGCACTTGTTTTGCTAGAAAAAGGTGTTAATTCATTTGGCTTTAAACTGCCAAAACATCAGTTATCATCTGAAAACCTCGCAATATTGCTTAATGGAATTGCTCCCGATAAAGTAGAATTAAACTTCAGTACCTGTATTTCTAAAACTATCGATCTTGCAAAATTGGTGGTTGATTACATTAAAGGTCAAAACCTTGATGTTATGAAATGCTATGGTTCTGTTGAGTTTGATCCGTTCAGAAAAATACTGAAAAAGGGAATAGATGAGCCAGAGTGGGTAGAAAAAGCAGTGGAAATAGTAAAAATTACTTCCCCACTACCACGTTTCCGTTCAATTATTGTAACTGGTAATATGTTGAATGATGCTGGAGCATACAGTTATCAGGAGCTTGGTTTTAGTTTATCTTATGGAAATCAGGTTTTATCCAAACTAATCGAAAATGGCATTGAACCATCAACAGCAGCTAAAAAGATTAAATTCAAGTTTGGTGTAGGATCTAATTATTTCATGGAGATTGCCAAATTCCGTGCTGCTCGCTGGCTTTGGGCTGAGGTAGTAAATGCATATAAACCACCATGTCCTCACGATTGTGATAACAAGGCAGATGATGGCACTTGCCGTTGTGCAGCCAAGATGAATGTTCATGCAATAACTTCAGCCTTCAACCAGTCGCTTTATGACCCATATGTTAACATGCTACGTTCACAAACCGAAGCTATGTCTGCTACTTTAGGTTCAGTTGATTCACTTACTGTACGTCCATTCGATGAAGCTTTTGAAGCTCCAACAGAATTTGCAGAACGAATTGCTGTAAACCAACAACTACTATTGAAAGAGGAAGCACATTTTGATAAAGTAACTGATCCATCTTCAGGATCATACTATATTGAAACACTAACCAGATCGCTTGCAGAACAGGCCTGGAAGCTTTTTATTGATACAGAAGAGGCTGGTTTCTATAACTCACTTAAATCTGGTTTAGTTCAGGATGCTATTAATAAGACAGCTGAAGAGCGCTTCAATGCTCTTGCAAATCGCAGGGAGATACTTCTTGGCACCAACCAGTATCCTAACTTTAACGAAATTATGAGTGATAAGATTGATGAAAGCGCAACAGGTAGTGGTTGCGGATGTGGTAACACACAAGGATCAACTCCACTTAAAAGTCTGAACAAGAATAGGCTTGCTGATCAGTTTAATGAGCTTAGACTAGCTACCGAGAAGAGTGGTAAACGCCCAAAGGTGTTTATGCTTACAATTGGTAATCTGGCAATGCGTCTGGCTCGTTCACAGTTCTCAAGCAACTTCTTTGCAAGTGCAGGCTATGAGATTATAGACAACCTCGGATTCAAAACAGTTGAAGAGGGAGTTAAAGCAGCAAAAGAAAAAGGTGCAGATGTAATCGTGCTCTGTTCAAGTGATGATGAGTACCCACAATATGCTCCTGAAACATATGAAATGCTTAAAGATAGCAATGAACTATTAGTAGTAGCAGGGGCACCTGCTTGTATGGATGAGCTTAAAGCTCAGGGAGTAGAGCATTTTATTAATGTTAAGAGTAATGTTCTCGAGACACTTAAGATGTTTAATGATAGGTTGTTGTAAATAGGAACTAACAGATCTGCAAACTGCTGAAATTTAAAGCTATGGATAGTAAAGGTAAATTAAAGAACTTGATTATTGCAACACAATCCTGGACATTAACCGCATCAGGTAGTTCAGCACTTATAGCAATATCATATGTTTTTTATCTCTATAAAATAGGAGCAGTTGCAGAATTTAACTGGTTATTGGGATTAATCGCTCTTTTTGTAGCTATCATCCTTCAGATTTTTGTAAATCTTATAAATGGAAAAAAAGATTCCAAATATTTTATAGGTGAATTGCTGGTATATGTAGCATATGGTTTATTGATACCACTAGGAGTTTCATTTGTCATGACGAGTGAAATTATCTTGAGAATGCTAATAGTTAGTATACCGGTAGGCTTACTTATAGTTGCTGTTGTATATGCTAATAACACACGTGATATAAAAAAAGACAAAGATGCAAATATAAAAACAGAGGCAGTGAGATTAGGTCTGGAAGGCGCTCAAGTTACCTATCAGACTCTACTGTTTGCAGCCTACTTGCTGATAGCGATTCTGGTATCAGTTGAACTACTTCATCCAATTACTTTTCTTACTCTGTTAAGCTTCCCGCTTGCAAACAGAAATATAAAGAAGATGAAAATGGCTCAGCACAATGATAATTCTCATATCCAGCAATTGGACAGACAGACAGCTAAATTGCTTATTTTATTTGTTGTTTTTTACTCAGCAGCAAACTTTATAGCACCATTTATTTAACCAGTAGTTTAATTCCATTTTAATAGAAGAAATAAAATTAAAACAGTAGTCTAAAAAAATATGAAACCTAATTTTAAGGAAATTGACATAAACTCGGCCGGATTTTATAAGTCAGATGTTGACGAATGGGCTGAAAAAAATGAGATAAAAGCCGATTGGCATACACCTGAACAGATACCTGTAAAACCGGTATATACCAAAGAAGACCTTGAGGGAATGGAGCATCTTGAATATGCAGCCGGAATTCCTCCCTTTCTTCGTGGACCATATTCAACGATGTATGTTATGCGACCCTGGACTATCCGTCAGTATGCAGGATTCTCCACTGCAGAAGAGTCAAACGCATTCTACCGCCGTAATCTTGCATCAGGACAAAAAGGTCTTTCTGTTGCATTCGACCTTCCAACCCATCGTGGCTATGATGCCGACAACGAGAGGGTAGTAGGTGATGTTGGTAAAGCAGGTGTTTCAATCTCTTCTGTTGAAGATATGAAGATACTTTTCGATGGAATACCATTGAACAAGATGTCTGTATCAATGACAATGAATGGTGCAGTTCTTCCTATTCTTGCATTCTATATTGTTGCAGCTCAGGAGCAGGGTGCCAATCTTGATGAGATGGCAGGTACTATTCAAAACGATATTCTCAAGGAGTTTATGGTTCGTAACACCTATATCTATCCACCTGAATTCTCGATGAAGATTATTGCAGATATTTTTGAATTTACATCACAGAAGATGCCTAAGTTCAACTCTATCTCCATTTCCGGATATCATATGCAGGAAGCTGGTGCCACAGCCGATATCGAGCTTGCATATACACTTGCTGACGGTATAGAATATCTGCGTGCAGGTATGAATGCAGGTATACCGGTGGATAAGTTTGCACCGCGACTCTCATTCTTTTGGGGTATCGGAATGAACCACTTCATGGAGATTGCAAAAATGAGAGCTGCGCGTTTGCTGTGGGCAAAGATCCTGAAAAGTTTAGGTGCTGAAAATCCTAAATCAATGGCATTGCGTACTCACTCGCAAACTTCAGGCTGGTCACTAACAGAGCAGGATCCGTTTAATAATGTTGGTCGCACCGCCATCGAAGCAATGGCTGCAGCACTGGGTCACACTCAGTCACTTCACACAAATGCACTTGATGAGGCAATTGCACTGCCGACCGATTTCTCTGCACGTATTGCAAGAAATACACAGATTTATCTTCAGGAAGAAACCTATATCACTAAGCAGGTAGACCCATGGGCAGGTTCATATTATGTTGAATCTCTCACTCAGGAACTTGTAGATAAAGCATGGAATCTTATCCAGGAGATAGAAAAACTTGGTGGGATGGCCAAGGCTATTGAGACCGGTCTTCCAAAGATGCGTATTGAAGAGGCTGCTGCACGCACACAGGCTAGAATCGACTCAGGAGTTCAGGCTATCATCGGTGTTAATAAATATCGTCTTGAACATGAAGATCCAATCGATATTCTTGATATTGATAATACTGAAGTAAGAAAACAGCAGATTGAAAGACTTAATAAATTAAAGGCAGAACGTGATAACGAAGCTGTTAAGAAAGCACTTGATGCAATCACAAAATGTGTTGAAACCAAAGAAGGTAACCTTCTTGAACTTTCTGTTGAGGCAGCCAGAGTTCGAGCTACATTAGGTGAAATATCAGATGCTTGTGAAAAAGTAGTTGGACGTTATAATGCAGTAATCAGAACAATTTCAGGAGTGTATTCATCAGAATCAAAAGGAGATGCAACGCTAGATGAAGCGCGTGCACTCACAGATAAATTTGCCGCACAGGAAGGACGCAGACCAAGAATTATGGTGGCTAAAATGGGACAGGACGGACATGATCGTGGCGCTAAGGTTGTAGCAACAGGTTATGCTGATTGTGGTTTCGACGTAGATATGGGACCATTATTCCAGACACCTGAAGAGGCAGCCCGTCAAGCAGTTGAAAACGACGTACATGTTCTTGGTGTTTCTTCACTTGCAGCAGGTCACAAAACACTGGTTCCACTTGTTATTGATGAACTCAAGAGACTTGGCAGGCCCGATATAGTTGTGATTGTAGGTGGAGTTATTCCTGCTCAGGATTATGATTTCCTGTATAAGGCAGGTGTAGCGGCTATATTTGGTCCAGGTTCACGTGTAACAAAATCAGCTGTTGACATTATGCACATCCTTATGGATGAGTGATAATTAGCTAAATTTTTTGTTCCGCTTTCGGCTTACTTTTTTTGTAGAGTTTGTCGAAAGCGGTTTTTTTATATATATTTACGGCATGAAGACTAAGGCTCAATTATCTGTCACTATTCTGCACCAAATGATACAGGAAATATGATTTCATTATATTAATTTTAAAACAGTGAAAAACATTCTTATTATATCACTACTTCTATTGCTGGTCGGATGCAGTAAGTCAATAGATGGAGAATTGATATTTGTTGAACCAGGCTTAAATGACCGATTCAACTATCCATACTTTTTATTCATTCCAAATGGTGTTTCAGAACATAATACTAACTATCTGATTTTTGAGCCAAATAATTCAGGTTTTGCAGATGACAACTTGCATAAACATCAGGAAAAAGCTAAAAGGATAGCAACTATTGATTATTACCTTGGAAATTGGATTGCAAGAAAATTGACATATCCACTTATCGTTCCTGTATTTCCACGTACTGAATCTGATTGGAAAATATACACTCACGCTTTGGACCGTGATGTGATGATACAAAAGGGTAATTCGCTTGAACGATTGGATAATCAACTTATTAATATGTGTTTGGATGCTGAAAGGAAATTGAAGGAGAGAAATATTAAAATTGAAAACAGATATATACTTGCCGGTTTCTCAGCTTCAGGAACATTCGTTAACAGATTTACCCTGATACATCCGGAAAAAGTAAAAGCAGTAGTTGCAGGAGGCATAAATGGTTTATTAATGCTACCCATGGAAAGCTTGGAAAATGAACCATTGAGATATCCCATCGGAACGGGAGATTTAATACAGATAACAGGTAGGGATTTTCATAGAGAACAATTTTTAAATACTCCTCAGTTTTATTTTATGGGTGAACTAGACGATAATGATGCTGTTCCTTATGATGATGCATTTGATCTGGAAGAAAGAGATCAGATTTTTAGACTTTTAGGCGAACAGATGATGCCAACCAGATGGGAGAAGTGCATTGATATATATAACGAAAGTAATGTAAATGCACTATTTAAGACCTACAAGAATACTGGTCATGAACATCCGGAAATTGTGAAGAATGATATCTTAGACTTCTTGTTGCTTAACACGAGTTTAAACTGAATAACGAGAGAATTTATTCATAAAGGAGTCGTAATAAGTCTTCGAAACCGGAATATTGGGTGTTGCTTCAGCATCCAACTCCAACACTATTCCACTTTTTTCTTTTTTCAATATTTTCACTCTATCCAGATTTACTATATAAGAGCGATGACATCTTATCAAAGGAGTATCTTCGGTTAGATTTTCCTCAATCCATTTGAGTGAATTACGAATCATGTAATGTGACCTGTTGGATTTATTTATATAGTAAATTGTAGCATAGTTGTCGGCCGACTCTACATATAGCAGGTTCTCGAGCATCACAGATATCTTCAGGTCACCCTTCTCATCGTGGAATGCAATCAACGATTTCGGCTGTTTATTATTTGATTTTCCCTGTTCAATATCTGCTAGTATAGAGCTTTTCTCTTTCCATGAAAGATATAGCCATGATATTGTGTAAGGTAATAGGAGTACCAGCGCGGTATTAAACAGACTTTGTTTGAATATTTCACTAATTTCTCTGCTTAACCCATCCTTTGGCAATAATACTGAGAAAAGAGTATAGAAAATTGACATTGCAATAATCTCACAGAAAATGCAAATTGCGTAATGCCACTTAAGAATATCATGCTTTTTTGAATAGCTTATTAATATAGTCCTGCTAATTACAACCACCAGCATACCTGTAAGAATTATCAGGCTTGAATAAGCAAAATACTTTATGTCAGATAAATCAGGATACCAATCTCTTGAACCAAATGGTTGAAAAAGATTAATAAAAAGTAAAGCAAACAACGCAGTGAAGAGTATCATTTTTACGTTGTTGCTCTTATTGTGCAGATATTCAGGGATTTTATCACCCATCATTATTTGTTTGACAAGCTTGTTAGTTTGTTATGCTTATGTATATGAAATAATAAGAAACCATTACAAAAATAGATTTTAATTAATGATAAACCAAAATAAATTCACCCCTCTATAGCACTTTTCACCACATATAGCCGATTTTGTCACATTTCACTAGCAGTTTTCCCTTCCGTTTGTAATCCCGTTTTAAAGTCTGTTTCTTTAAATATTTCAACGAATTAACTTATGCATTTATTATGGATTATTACACAAGGTACGATGAATTAACAGGCATTTTTAAACAGGGGAAAGATATTCATCTTAACGAGACAAACATCGATATAAAGTTTTTCGAATTCAATAGTGAAACTGCAAAAATTACAAATGAATCCCTTACAAATGATGACTCGATTAATGAGAATATCTGTTTTGAGTACCCAGTTTTTACTCCATCCGGCAGAAACAGGTATAGCAATGATGAAGCTATCCTTCTATTGCACGGACTTAACGAAAGAAGCTGGAGTAAATACCTGACCTGGGCAGAGTATCTATGCAATAACAGCGGTAAGCCGGTAATACTTTTTCCTATTTCCTTTCATATAAACCGTGCACCATTATCGTGGTCAAATCCAAGAACAATGATGGATCTGCTTAATTTCAGAAGGGAAAAATATAACAACGATCGTTCAATTAGTTTTGCAAACGTAGCTTTAAGCAATCGTCTGAGTCAAAAGCCTGAGCGGTTCTATTTTTCAGGAAGGCAGACATGGGCTGATCTTTCAACCCTTTTCGAAGAAATTATGGAAGGCAAGCATCCACTTTTCAAAGAGGGAACAAAGATTGATATATTTTCATATTCAATAGGTGCATTCCTTTCCCAAATTGCGTTAATGACAAATCAAAAAAACCTTTATACAAACACCAGGCTCTTCATGTTCTGTGGAGGTAGTATCTTCAACTCCATGCAAGGAGCATCAAGGAGTATTATGGATAAGCCGGCATTTGATATAATTCAGGATTACTATTTACACCACTTTGGAAATGAGACAACAAAAAAAGAAACAGGAGTCAACTTGAAACATGACAATGCTTTTAAGGCATTTTTCAGCATGATCTCGCCAGAGAGACTCCAACTTGAAAGAGAGTCCTTCTTTGCATCGTTAGGTAAAAGAATTAAGGGGATTGCACTTGCAAAAGATATTGTAATTCCATTTAAAGGCATACAAGAAGCTATGGGGATAAAAAACAGTGAAAAAAACATACAACTTCTCGATTTTGAGTTTCCATATTCGCATGAAAATCCATTTCCATTGAATAGTAAAGATAAAATAGCAGTAAATTCAGCTTTTAACAAAGTATTCTCATTAGCAGTTGATTATTTAACATAGCCTGTTTGATGGTAGGATAAATATTGATAATTTTTTAGCTTCGTTTTATCTAAAATAATGTTTATGTTTGTGTAACTGATAAATATTTAAGTTTACCCAACCATGAAACGGATACTATATATAATATTCATTTGTATAATACCATTTTTTTTCTCAGCTTGCAATAACCCACAACCAAAAGCAAGTATAATGCTACAAAAGGCAGAACAGCTTATTGACGAATATCCTGACAGTGCCTTATTGCTAATCGACTCAATTTTTTATCCGGAAAAGAGTCTGAATAATGAGGATTATATGCGTTACCTTGTGAGGCTTGTGCAGGCAAAGAAAAAAACAGACAATCAAATAAGTGAAGATACCCTTATATTCATAGCAAGGGATTTTTTTACAAGAAAGGATAAAGATCCGCACATAACTGCATTATCCTGGTATTACAGCGGATGTATATTTAGAGAGAATCGAGAACTGGAAGATGCAATGGATTATTATAAAACCGCTTTTACTTATGCAGAAAAAACCGGCGATGTTGCTTTACAGGGATTGATCATATATAATATTGGTGATTTATTGGTAGAACAGGGATTATACAAAGATGCACTTAAAAAATATAAAGAATCTGCTCAACTGTATTGTAGAAACCCGGAGAAACTGATTACCTGCTATGGTGCCCAAGGTAGAATGTTTACTCTTATTGAGGAATATGATAGCGCAATAGTATATTTCCAGAGAGGTTTAGATCTTGCTGATTCTGTTGACAACAAAACTCTTCAGAGTGTTCTAGCACAAAATATAAGTATAGTTTACAGAACCACCAAGCAGTACGATAAAGCTATGGATTATTTGAACCAATCATTTAATTTAAATAATGACAGCTCCAGAATTTTGAGATACTACCTTAATCTCTCACGTATTTATTCAGATATGGGTCAATCAGATTCTGCATATTGGTATTCAGCAAAATTAAAAAATCAAGTTGATAATCACCGTGGAGATATGAAGCTTCAGGCAAGCATTTATCAGGTATTAGCTTCAGTTGAAAAGAATAATGGCAACTATGATGAAGCTTTTAAATATCAGGACAAGTACACAACTGCTATTGAAAAAATAACAGAAGAAAGACTAGAACAATCGGTTTACGAAGTTCAGCGTAAATATGATTATGAAATTATGAGAAATCACTATATCCAAAGAATATCAACTCTACAATCCTGGGCAATTATAATGTTAATAGCAATTGTTATTGGTGGAGCCCTGTTTAGTTGGTATACCTTGAAACAAAAAACAGAGTATCTAAAAACTCAGCAACAAATAGAAATCTTAAGAGGAATATCTGCTGAATTAAAAAAATCTCTGGAATCAAAAACATCAGCAAGAAATCAAAACATGAGACAATTACTGCTTTGGAAATTTGATGTAGTAAAAAAGTCAGCACTCTTAGATCAATTTTCAACAAGTGAAATGAGCGCATCTGAAATGGTGAAAGAATTTCGTAAAATAGTTTACAATGGAAAGAAAGATGACCATTGGCAACATATCTTATCAGTAATAAATGAAATGAATGAAGGGGTCTTTGAAAAAATGGAACTATTATTTCCAAATCTAACTGAAACAGAGCAAAAAATCGCAGTACTTACATATTCAGAAATGACAGTAAGGGATATCTCTATAATTCTTAACCTAAGTCCAAATACAGTACAAAAATACAGAAGTGATCTTCGTAAAAAGCTTAATATTGATGATAAAACAATAGATACTGTTACATATTTAAAGGGATTTCTACAGGCCTTGTAATATAATTATGTTTCTTTGCCTATATATCGGATTGAGTATAGTGTTAATATAGTGAGATATAAGCTTGATCTAAATGTTAAACACCCTATACCATACCCTATACTCTATTGACTTACATTGATCAAGTAGGTACTTTTACATCAAATTTAAATAACATAAATCATGAAAAGAATACAAATTGCAATGAGTTTAATCGGAATAAAGTCCCTGCTTTTGGAGTAGACAGTAACATTTACCTGATTCCATTAGAAAATTAAAACGTTAACACGTTAATTATTAATACAAAAAACCACTATTTAATATGAACAAATACAAATTTATTATATCAGCATTTCTTTTTACTCTTGCCTGTCATGCCCTTAACGCTCAATCACACGGAATAATTGTTGGGACAACTTACGGAGATTTTAAAACAAAAATTGCTTCAATGTCCGACATAAAATTTAATAAGCAATACTCTTTCAACTTTTTAGTAGGGTATGGATATAACCACTCATTTAATAATAGATTAGAGTTGGGGTCATCTCTCATTTATAGCCAGCAAAAAGCAGTGAAAACCTCCGGATATGGAGTTGTAGGTGATGACCCATCTGTGAATAATTATAATTTTAAAACTCACTACCTTGCACTTGAAGAAGTGATAAAGTATCGTATAACTGATCATATTAAGGTTGGAGTGGGTGCAGCGCCTACATGGCATATGAAGATGACATTATGGGATGATAACGAAGTTTCACCGATAATCGACATCCCACTACTTTTGCAAACGGAGGTGGAAACAAAATATGCTGACATAAGATTGTCGTATAAATTAGGGACTTTTAATCTTCTGAAAAACAGCATTATTGACTCAGCGCACCATAGTGTGATCAGCCTGTCTCTCTTTATACCATTTGGAGTTGTTAAATGAAAAGTTGTATTTATATTCTTGTCTTATTAATATCTATTTTGATAACATCATGTGAATATGATTATCAACCTGATATTAAGTATAGCCAGTATCAAGGCATAGTTATTATAAATTCATATCTATCCCCGAAAAATGATGTAAAGATTGAATTATACCGTATACTGCCAGTCAAAAACAGATTTGAATACACTGGCTTGAAAGGTGCGTTTTTGACTTTATATGAAGATAATGACATTATTTACGAGGGGGATTGTGACTCTATACTAATCATAGACCATAAACCAAAGGAGGGTATGACGTACAGAGTTAAAGTGGATTATGACTCCGTGGCTTATGCTGCATCGACAACTGTTCCTCACAAGGTTACAAGTGATGTGACACGAGAGAATGGCATGTATATTATTACGTCTCTTTTCTCAGAAATCCCATCACCCGTTTGGATCACCGCTTCTCTGGTTTTTACGGAAGATTCGGTGATTCAGTTTCAGGAGTTATATTCCAAGAGTAGTTTACTGGATGAGATCAATAAAGAGACAGTCAGCTATGTTATTTCACCAGACCTGGGAAACATCTATTATAACGGATTTATCCGGGTGAATAAGGTTAATATACACAATGTGGATACAATAGTATTCAGACCATTGTTAAACAGATCACTAATACTTAAGGATGTTCAATGCATACGTATTTCTGTTTTAAGTGGGAGTATAGACTACGACCAATATAACCGCAGTTCGTATCAATTCTTTTCAGGAAATTTGGGAAATGAATTTTCTGCCTTTTTTTATCAGCCAAAAACGATCTATAGCAATATAGTTAACGGACATGGAATATTCGCCGGATACACAGAACGTTATTATGATTTTCCAATTACACAATAAACCGTTGAACATCTTACTATTTCTATGCTCATTTACGCTACTTCATGCGCAAGAGGACTATTACTTCTCGGGGTATGTAAAAAATTTGGTTTCGAAAGATGTCATCTCGGATGCAGTTATCAAAATAGGAGAAGTGTATGTAGTATCTAATGATAAAGGTTTTTTTTTCGGTTTACTTAAAGAAGGCTCAAACCGAATTGAAATAACTTGTTTGGGATATACTCCTATCGACACAACTATAATAGGTCGTGACAACATATTTATTGAATTTGAGCTAGTCCCGACATCTTATTTATTAGAAGAGGTGGTAGTAACAAATAAGAAACAGTCTCTAATTCATAGGGGGCTCGGTAATTTTGTTATTGATGTTTCACAACTCAGAAAGACTCCACTCTTTCTTGGTGAGAGGGATATTGTGAAGTCAATGCAACTTCTGCCGGGTATATCATCGGGCATGGAAGGGTCCTCACAATTAAACATAAGAGGCGGGACCAACGACCAGACGTTATTTCTTATAGATAATGTGCCGGTATACTTGCAAAACCATGCTTTTGGTTTGTTCTCCATCTTTAATAGCGATATAATCAGACAAGCTGAAGTCTATAAATCAGGAATACCAGCTATTCATGGAAACCATCTCTCCGGAGGGGCTTCCATAAGATTAAAAAACGGTAACATGACAGAGCATTCAGGATCTCTGTCAATTAGTCCTCTGGCAGGATCTATTTCAGCTAACGGTCCAATTGTCAAGAATAAGTTATCGTATCTGTTCTCTGTTAGAAAGTCGTTCTTAGATCTTGTTTTTGATGGTATATCTTATATAAAGGGAGAGGTGCAAACAGGTGCACCCTTAATAAACTTTTATGATGTTAACGCAAAAATTACCTTACGGGTAAATAGTCAAAATAGACTTTCGATGATTTATTATACAGGGTTAGATTATTTTTATAATCACTCCAAGGTTCAGAATAGGGAAGAAAAAAATGAATTCGTATATACTTTTAAGGATAAATTGGGATGGAAGAATAATCTTTTCTCTCTTCAGTCAGAATCTATTGTAGGAAAAAATATATTATTGAACAACTCATTTTACATAACCTCACTGGGAAATATGGATATCCAACATTTTAAAATGGAAGATCCAAACACAACCGGAAATATAAAAAATGGGGTGTTATCTGATTTAATAAATATTGGTGGCAAATCTGACTTTGAGATCACTACAAATCGGCATTTAACCTTTAAAACCGGGATACATGGGGCTTACCAATTATTTAAACCAAATTATATTCTAAAGGAAAGAGATGGTGTGACAAATTATTTTAATATAAATAAATTGTCGCTTCAATCATACTCTATGTATTTGACAACTATTTATTTGTACGATAAGTGGAAAATAAGTGCAGGCTTGAGGTCGTCGATTTACAAAACCCATAACTTTCATTTTGCGCTTGAACCGCGTTTGAAAATAGAAAATAACTTCATAGATGGTGAAATGATAATGCTTTCTTATGACAGAACAACTCAGCCAACTATATCAGTTAACGAAATGAATTATAATAGCCTGTTCGACTTTTGGATTCCCTTTAAAGATAAGTTACCTATAGCAAACCAACTATCCTTGGGGTATAAAAAACTGTTCTACGAACATAATTTATCAGTTTCTTTAGAAGCTTTCTCGAAGAAATTTAAAAATCTGGTGCTAATTGAAAATATTGATGCCTACTTAGAAAATATGGAAAGTTTTAACCTTGGTACCGGAAGTGCTAAAGGAGTAGAGTTAATGATCGACTATACACCAGCTAATTGGAGTTTTATGGCTGCATATTCACTGAGTAAGACTACAAGAACTTTTAATAATAAAACATACCCGTTTAAATATGACACGCCACATGCCTTATCATTATATATAAACTATGATTTACTTTCAACGGTGCGCAGGAGAAATTCTTTATCAACAAATATTCAAATTAAAAGCGGATTGCCCTACTTCGTTCCCACTATAAAATATCCAAATATGGGTCTACCTTCTGATCCGAGCGGTTATCCATATTTCGATTCAGAAGATTTATATTATGTGCCATTTGAACCTAATACACGTTTAAACAATTATTTCCGATGGGATGTGAATTTTACAATGGAAAAGAAAACCAAGAAGGGAATTAGAACGTGGCAGTTTTCTATACTGAATATGACAGCTCATAAAAACCCATATTCAATCTACCTGACAGAAGATGGATACAAAGCATTCCAACTGATTCCGATACTGCCATCTATATCTTTTACTTATGAAAAATAAGTGATGTGTTTACTAATTTTACCGTTAGATTAATTAGTTAAGAATGGATAGAGAATATAAATTTTTGATAGCACTTGTTCCAAATAAAGTCTCTATATTTGACAAAACAACTAAATGTTTTAAAATGAATATTATGAAACACAATATACCTTTTATTTCTTAATATTATTATTTAAATAAATGTTGAATAATGAAAACATATACCACACTGTTTCTCATCCTGTTTTGCTGTCTGATTAATTCTTTTGAGATAAAACGACAGAATTCTAATTTCAAAATTGAGGGTACTATAAATGTCGATTCAGGTAAAATATATCTAAACTTTAACTCAGATTACATACCGAGTGAAACAAACTTATCCTGATTAAAACGTTGCTGCAGATATTCAGTAATTTGTCGTGTATCTTCAACCATTTGATCAACTGTCATTGTTGCAGGGTCGATGGATTTGCTGAAACTCATACCTGCACCACGTTGATCCCAATAACACATTGTAAAGTTCTTCTCCAGACGCTCTGATTTTTCAAAAGGAATTATTATTGGCAACTCGGGACTACCGGGTCCACCGTGCAGGAACAGGATAACCGGATTCTCGGGATTTTCAGAACGAATAAAAAATCCCTGCTGCATACCACCAATCTCAGTAAAGTTTTTCTCAGATAGTGAGCCTATTATCTCTTTTTCTTCTATACCTCTTAATGGTTCTAACACGCCCGGACTGTTTAACGCTAAAGCAATCAAACCGATTAATAAAAATGTTATGATTGACAATAATGTGATTCCAGTAATTTTAATTGCTTTTTTCATACTGAGTAATCAATTAATATGTTAGGAATAATTATTTAAAAATATATTTCAGACGAGTTGATGATATATTTTCAAAAAGCTTTTGCACGTCAAGTTTATCACCGTTAAGCCAAATATATTCTGTATTATTAGAAATTAATTCCGCAAATATTCGAATAATTTCGGAATTGAATGCTTAAAAGTATGAATTAAAAGAAAAAACGGGGGCTTTTTTCAAGCTCCCATTTTTAAACTTTTGAAATTAAGAAGAGTTCCTTTATTTTTTTTACAACCTGTTGAATTCGTTCTGTCCAGCTCCTGTACCTTTATATCTGCTGCCATTAGTGTTGAACTTGTATCTTACTGTTATTTCGAACTCGCGCGTGTCCCATATGTTATCCTGAGAAATGTGAAGTTTATTATTATAAGCAGTGATTCCGGTTTTCTCTCCATGGAATATGTCGTGTCCTTTTAGAGTAACTGATAGCTTATCATTCAGGAATGATTTTGTTACTCCAAGATTAACTACATATTTATCTTTAGTTAGTTCCACATTCTGAGTTGATCCTATTCCCTGATAATTGGCATCAAGAGTTACTAAAAATCCTTTTGGAAGTGTGAATGAGTTGTTCAGTGAGGCGATCATCATTGGTTTATTCAAATTCACGTTTATGTCGTTGCTTGTAACTGAAAACCATTGTTTTATCAACCCTACACTTGCAATTGGAGACCAAATGCCAAACTTAGGAGATGCAGTTATGAATGCTGTCATGCTGGGAAGTTTATCAATATTTTTGTTAGACAAAATTGCTACAGCCGGATTATCTGCATGTTGTTCAGCCCATTGTATTATAGCATCTTTTTCCTGTTTGTAGCTTAGCATAAACTGAAGGAATCTCCAAGAAGTCATTAATGATGCATCCCGAACAGTTGAAGGTCTAAGAAATGGATTTCCTCTCTGTAATGTAAAACGATTACCATATAATGTGTTGCTTCCAAGTTGCCAATATGAAGGGCGAACTGTTTTTACATTATAACTGAGTTGCATCTGTACATCTCCAAAAGCATTTGAATATGAGAAATTGGGAAACCAACTGTTATATTTTCTGCTCTGATCATCTATTTTTATATCTCCGTTAAAGTAATCGAAATTAACATCTTCATACCTTATGCCAGCGCTAAGCTTCCCTATTGGAGTATTTCTTGAATATTCTGCAAAGAAACTATTGTTTTGGTCGTGAATTGAAGTGTTGGAAGAAGGTATGACATCAATATCTGTCATATAATCATCATTCCTGTGTGTACGGGTATATTCATTTCCTGCTGAGAAATTTCCTCCAAACAGGGGGTAAGATAAAACCAGTCTTGTAGCAAATAATCGATTCTCAATCCTATTAGAAGATTTGACTATACGGTCATCAAATTCCTGACTACTTTCAGTGATATTTATTTCACTAAACTGACTACTTCTATAGAAGTCGCTGTTGAAGTCGATTTTCAGATTACCAATTGTACCATTGTAATATGCGTTTAATCGATGTTTTGGCTCACTGTCACTTTTCACATTATTTACACTAACCCATCTGTCGAAGAATTCATTATTTGCATAAACATCACTTTTAGTGATTATTGATTCTTCGTTTCTTCCCGGAGACAGAGACATTGTATGTTTAACTCCTACATAATGATTGGGATTGATCTCATAGTTTATACCCCCTATAATAGTCAAAGGATCTGCAATACCTTCCACATCCAGGCTGTTTGTCTGAGTCCAGAGTGTATCAACAAATGCTTTCTGGGTTAAAACACTGTTTTGAACATAATTATATCTTTCATATTTAGCTGTAGCAAAAATATCCAACCCTTTGTAACGATAGTTCATATTAAGCTGTTCTCTTAAATCTGTATGCTTATTTATAAGACTGGTTGATCTTACATCGAAACTAAATCCATCGCCAACTTTTTTAATTGTATGAATGCGAATAATTGCTTTTACAGAAGCATCATAGCCGGCACCGGGATTGTGAATTATTTCTACTTCTCTTATATCTGAAGAGGCTATCAAATCAAGTTCCGAAGGATCGCGCAACTCCCTGTTGTTGACATAAATCTTTGCCTTGCCCTTTCCAAATATTGAGAAATCCCCATCATCACCGGTAATTGCAGGAAGTCTTTTAAGAACATCATTTGCTGTTCCGGCTTTACTTAAAACAGTGTTCTCTACTGTTGCAACAACTGCATCATCCCGTAGTCTGATTCTTGGAATATCACCATTTACAACAACCTCATTGAGCATTGTAGCATCCGATTTAAGTATTATCTCATGTTCAGGTTGTGCAGGCAAAGTTTGTGTTTCATAACCAATGAAGGAGACTCTTAAAAGTTTATTAGAACTGCTTGTTTCTTCTAATAAAAAATAACCGGTTTCATCTGTAGTGGTTCCGGCAATCAAGGTAGAGTCGGGAAGAGAGTAGACAGCTACATTAGCAAATTCAATTGGATTACTCTCTGAGTCAGAAACAACACCTTTAATCTGTGCAAAAAGTGGTGATATTAAACCACATAAAACTAATGAAAATAGAATTTTTTGAGTAGTCATAATTTTTTTATTTAATTCGAAAATATGACTGTGGCTATTTTCTTTTGGTTACAAAAAAATAGTATATTGCATTAATATTTTTTGTTGTTGTTTTGTAAATACATAATTATGAACAGAATACCATTGAAGCGCCAGGAAGATATTGGTTTATCACCATATGAATTGAAATTTAGAGGTCAGCATCGATCTCAAGAAGTACAGATGACTCTATTCAATATTGATGCTGAAGAAGTAATGGAAAAAGAAGTTCATTCGGTTGATGAACTAGAGAAATATCATGATAAACATATCTGGATGAATATTGATGGTTTGCATAATGAAATGCTAATGAGTGATCTGGCAAAAAGATTACAAATCCCATCAGAGATTTTGTCAGATGTTATGGAGCCAGGAACTCGACCACAGATAGAAGAATTTGACAATGGGCTTTTCTTATCAATAAAAATGATGCAGTTTGATGAATCATTAAATCAAGTTTCTATAGACAATTTTAGTATTATTTTGATAGATAATTGGATTATTACCTTCCAGGAAGAACCTAATTGTCTTTTTAATCCAGTTAAGGAACGACTTATAAAGCATGCTAATAGATTCAGGGAACTTGGGACTGACTATCTTGCATTCTCCCTATTGGATGTAGTGATTGATAATTATATTTTTATTTTAGGTGTGCTCGGTGAAAAGATTGAAGATGAGGATAATAAGATGGTGCTAAATCCAAATAGGGAAACCCTTAAAATTTTAAACCTTTTCAAACGTCAGCTCAGTGATCTTGGACGTTATATTAAACCTGCAAAGGAAATGATTTCTATTCTTGTAAGAATGGAAAGCGATGTTATTGCTAAGAGAAATTATAAACACTTTAAGGAGCTACATGATAATATAAACCAGGCTGTAGAACTGCTTGACTATTATCATGGGGTTTTGTATGATGGGTTGAATCTGTATCACTCTTCTATGAGTACCAGACTGAATGATATTATGGCGCTGTTGACAATTTTTTCAGTTGTGTTCATACCTCTTTCATTTATCGTTGGTGTGTATGGCATGAATTTTGAAAACATGCCTGAACTGCATATGCCAAATGGCTACTTTATTATTTGGGGAGTTATGATACTAATTGCTGCCACTATGCTATTGTATTTTAAATGGAAGAAATGGTTCTGAAAAAAACCCGCTAATTGTTTAATTAAGCGGGCTTTATATTTTTTATATAGTATGTAATTACATTTTTCCTCCTCCGTGTGAACTTATATAATCAATCACAGGAGAAATATTAAAGTAGACACGATCTACCCCAAAACGATTCTGACCTAGGGTGAGATAATTTACTTTTTTACCTCTGATTATTTTGTCTTCTCCACCGTAAGTGTATCCAAGAAAAGGAAGAATATCATATTCATGCGCTACCTTAATTACATAAAAAGGTGTGTCGTCTGACATACCGTCCCCTGTACTAACAATAGCATCCTGAACAATTTTACGCTGTTGTGCCACTTTTTTATACTCTTCTGTATCGTTTTGCTGAGCAAGTACCAATAGCTTGGCATTCAAAGCTCTCAGATTAAATGGGTCTTCAAGAAGAAGTGCACTGGAGTATTGAATAATATCGTTATAGTCTGCAGGTGTGAAAACTCCTTTGGCTAGAGTTTTGGCAAGCAGATTGTTGTACGAAGAGGTATCTGTTGGTTCATATCCTTGCTGGAATACATAACCGAAATATAGATGCCTCCCTTCATTAAGTGTTAGTTTAGGATCTCCGGCCAAATACCTTTTCATCAGATTGGGATAATAGAGTGATGAGGTAGGTTCCTTTGTGTTGCGTTCTATCTGTCTGAAATCAGGAGCATCAAAAAAATCTTCCTGAGCTTGTGCTGAAAGAATTATGCAAGATAAAATTGCGAGAATGAATACTGATTTTTTCATTATAAATATTTTTTAGTTGCAATCGTTTAAACAAATGTATTTTCTAATATTCTTTTTAACAAATAAACGTTGCTAACAAAGCTTAAATGCCAGACTAATAACCATAACAGGAAAATAGTAGATTTACTGTTTTCCTGAAACTGTTACACTTTTGTCAATTTTTGAAATAAGACCCTGAAGTACACTACCAGGCCCCAATTCTACAAAATCAGTTGCACCATCAGCAATCATGTTTTGTACAGATTGAGTCCATTTTACAGGAGAAGTTAGCTGTGCAATAAGATTTTTCTTGATTACCTCCGGATCAGATTCTCCAACTGTTGTTACATTTTGATAAACAAGACATATTGGTTTGGAGAAGCTAGTTGATTCTATAGCTTCTGAAAGTTCTACTCGTGCCGATTCCATTAATGGTGAGTGGAACGCTCCACCCACTTTAAGAGGCAATGCTCTTTTTGCACCTGCTTCTTTCATAAGTTCACATGCTCTCTCTATTCCATTCATAGTACCTGAGATAACTATTTGTCCCGGGCAATTATAGTTTGCCGGTACTACTACATCATCAATAGACTTACATATCTCCTCAACTTTTTCATCAGGAAGGGCCAGAATAGCAGCCATAGTTGAGGGATTGGCTTCACAAGCTTTCTGCATGGCAAGTGCTCGTGCATAAACTAGTTTTAATCCATCTTCAAATGAAAGGGCTCCTGCAGCTACGAGAGCTGAAAATTCTCCAAGAGAATGACCTGCAGTCATATCAGGTTTGAATTCATCACCCAGGGTTTTAGCCAGAATAACTGAGTGAAGAAATATAGCTGGCTGTGTGACTTTAGTCTGTTTCAGGTCCTCATCAGTACCTGAAAACATCAATTCAGTTATATTGAATCCTAATATTTCATTTGCATTGTCGAACATCTCTTTAGCAAGTGGAGATGATTCATATAAATCTTTGCCCATTCCAACGAACTGAGCTCCCTGGCCTGGAAATACATATGCTTTTTTCATAAATTTGTTTTCTGTTTGAATTAATTAATTTATTTATTTATCCTTGCTTCTTATCTCCACTCTTCTGATTTTACCGCTGATAGTTTTAGGAAGTTCATCAACAAACTCTACAACACGCGGATATTTATATGGAGCTGTAACATTCTTTACATGATCCTGAATCTCTTTGGCCAAATCTTCTCCAGCCATTGATTTATACTCAGAAGATAGTACAATAGTTGCTTTGATAACCTGCCCTCTGATTTCATCAGGAACACCTGTTATGGCACACTCCACTACAGCAGGGTGAGTCATAACTGCACTTTCTACTTCAAATGGTCCAATACGGTATCCGGAACTCTTGATAACATCATCAGTACGTCCCACGAACCAATAGAACCCATCTTCATCACGCCAGGCCATATCTCCGGTATGATATACATCATCTGCATAAACCTGCTTTGTTAATTCCTCATCTTTGTAATAACCTTTGAAAAGTGATAATGGTCGATTATTCTCTGTATAAAATACTATTTCACCCTGTTCACCATCTTCGGCAGAGCGACCGTCGTGGGTGAGCAGATCCATCTTATAGAGGGGGTTTGGTATACCCATGGATCCCGGTTTTGGTTCTATCCATGGGAATGTTATTATAGTTGGAGCAGTTTCGGTCTGACCAAATGCCTCCATCATTTTAATTCCTGTCTGATCGTAAAATGTCTTGAATACAGATGGATTGAGTGCCTCACCTGCAGTTGTACAATATTCCAGTGCTGATAGATCATATTTGCTTAGATCTTCCCTTATAAGGAATCGATAAATAGTGGGAGGTGCACAAAATGATGTTACCTTATAAGTTGATATAATATTAAGCATATCCTCAGGGATGAAACGCCCGTCGAAATCGTAAACAAAAACACATGCACCTACAATCCACTGTCCATATAATTTACCCCATACAGCCTTAGCCCAGCCAGTGTCTGCGACTGTAAGGTGAATACTTTTCTCATTGAGATTGTGCCAGTATTTGGCAGTTGTGATGTGTCCCAATGGATATGTAAAGTCGTGTACCACCATTTTAGGCTGGCCTGTAGTACCCGATGTAAAATAAAGGATCATTATGTCTTCATTACTATTGACTTGATCGGGCCTGTTAAATGGTTTGGCTTCTTCAACACCTTTGTGGAAATCAACCCATCCCTCTGAATTTGATTTTCCTATCTTTACACGTTGTTTTACAGTTGGTGAATCTTTCATTGCCTGATTCACATGTTCAATAAGATTATCATCCTCTGTTGCAATAATTGCTTTAACTCCAGCTGCATTATTACGATATACGATATCTTTGTCAGTAAGCAGGTGTGTTGCCGGGATTGCAACTGCTCCTATCTTATGTAGGGCAACAATTGTTTGCCAGAATTCGATACTACGTTTAAGTATTAGCATAACCATGTCACCTTTGCTAATGCCAAGAGACTGGAGAAATGATGCTGTTTTGTCTGAAAGGTCCTTAATTTCACCGAATGAGAGATCTTTGTGAACTCCTTTATCGTCCACCCAACATAGGGCTCGTTTATTGTAATCTTTTTTTGCCCATTCATCTACTACATCATATGCAAAATTGAAATTATCAGGAACATTAATATGGTAGTTCTCAATAAAATCTTTATGAGATGTAAACTCAGTTTTTTTTAAAAATTTTTCTATCATGATAACCTTATGAATAATATGTAGTTATGGATATAATATCACCGCGAGAAACTTTACTGGTTTGTCATTGAGTGCTTTCATTCCATGTGGTAGAGAAGAATCAAAATATATGCTGTCTCCTTTTCCCAGAATCAGGTTTTTCCCGTTGATATTTATCATCATACTACCTTCAAGTACCATATTAAACTCTTGTCCGGCATGTATGTTTTTATAAAAGTCAGTATCAGCAGACTTTGGTTCTACTGTAACTTCGAAAATTTCTGCAATGTTATTTGTGAACCCAGAAGTAAGCGATTGGTATTTATAGGCAGATACCCTTTCAACTGTCATTCCTTTATCTTTTCTTGTGATAAAATATGAGTTCATACGAGGTTCTGTACCAAACATCAAAGTAGATATATCTACACTAAACTCCCTTTCTATACGTTGCAGGAAAGAAACCGATATATCTTTTTCTCCCTCTTCGAATTGTAAATAATCATTTAGATCTACCTCAAGCTTTGCAGCCATCTCTTCAGGAGAATAATCCAATGCTTCACGCAAACCTTTGATTCTTTCGCCTATCTGTTTTAAGTCTGTTTTCATCACATTATGTGTTGAGTAAATATTTTAAAAAATCTAAAACAAAGATATCTTAATTCATTCAAATGAACAAATAGAGACTAATTGCCATTGCAGCCATACCTATAACCAAACCAATAATTGAATGATGATGCTTACCATATTTTTCCGCACTCGGCAGGAGTTCATCAAGTGAAATATAGACCATAATTCCTGAAACTGCTGATAGTACAAATGCATTCAATGTTGTACTCCAGAATGGAATCAGGAATAAAAATGCTATTACAGCTCCCAAAGGCTCTGCCAGGCCAGAAGCAAATGATAACCAAAAAGCCTTCTTTTTACTGCCTGTTGAGTGGTAAATGGGTACTGCTACGGCAATTCCTTCGGGAATATTGTGTATTGCTATTGCAGCTGTAATTGGTATTGCTATTTCAAGTGATGTTAGTGCTGACATGAAAGTTGCTATTCCTTCTGGGAAATTGTGAATTGCAATAGTAATAGCTGTAATAATACCTGTTTGCTTTAACCCATTTCTTTTCTTCATCTCCTCTACACCATGCATCTCGTGAGGATTGCTGGATTCTGGTATCAGGAAGTCGATAAGTGCAATCAATATAATTCCTCCGAAGAAACCAAGTATCAGATAAAGCATACCGGTTTTATCTCCAAAGCTTTCTGTCAGATATTGTAATGATTGAGGCAACATCTCCATAAAGGAAACATAAATCATTACACCTGCTGAGAGTCCCAAAGCAAAACTAAGAAAATTAGTATTTGTACGTTTAGCCATAAACGCTATAAGACTGCCGATTCCAGTTGACAGACCTGCAAATACCGTTAAAAGAAATGCTATTAGAATTGTTTGATTGTCCATATGTTATCTGTTGATAATATATTTCATAATCTCTTCGTGTATGAATCCATTTGTAGCTACCATTTCTCTGCCAAAGAGGTAGTTGTTACCACCTGAGAAATCGGTGCACTTGCCACCAGCACACTCCAGGATAAAAGCACCTGCTGCTACATCCCATGGTGAAAGTCCGGAATGGAAGTAGGTGTCGCTTTTTCCTGCTGCAACATAACAAATCTCTAAAGCAGCTGAACCTTTTATTCTAAAGCTTGTATTACGGAAATGATCAGCAGCGTTTCTAAGTATCTGTTCACCTCGTTCATCTAACTTATAAGGGATTCCGAAGCCGATGTATGCATTCTTCAATGTAGCGTGGCTACTAATATGCAGTTTGTTTCCATTTAAAAAAGCATTGTCTTTTGATGTTGCACTAAACATTTGATCTGCTAAAGGATCATAAACGACCCCAAGTACAATATTATTTTCATGCTTCAGTGCAATACTTACTGAGTAGGGAGTGTCTCCATGAACATAGTTAGTAGTACCATCAAGTGGATCAATAATCCATGTATACTCTTTGTCCATGAATTCAACAGTCTCTTCTTCAGCTAGAAAGCCACTTTCAGGAAGTATCTCCTGAAGTCGACCGATCAGCCTGTTTTCAGCTTCTTTATCTATATATGTTACGTAGTTTCGACTGCCTTTCAGTTCAATATCCCTTTTGTTGAATAGTTGCTGCTCTGTTTTAAGATAGTTACCTACATCACGTGCTATCTTCATTACTTTCTGACATAAATCTTCCATAAATCTCAGTTTCTAAATATTACTATTCCACAGGATACATTGAATCCCACCATCTTGAATCTTCTTTTAGCCATTTTGCAAACCATGCATATATAGCATTGTTCCATGCGATCCGTTTATCATAATCGTATATAGCATGGTTTTCTCCAATTACCTGAATAAATTCTACCGGTTTATTAAGTAGTTTCAATGCGTTATACATCTGTATACTTTCGCCAATTGGAACGTTTGTATCTGCTGTCCCATGTAGTAATAATAATGGAGTATTAATTTTATCTGCATAAAATAGAGGGCTCTGTTTAACATAGAGCTCAGGATTATTCCATGGGAAGCTGCCGGCACTTGCCCCGGCACTGTATGAGTATCCCCAGTATCCTTCACCCCAATAACTTGTGATATTGCTTATACCTGCATGTGAAACGGATGCCGTAAACAGATCGGTTTTTGTAATAAGGTACTGAGTCATAAACCCACCATAAGAAGCTCCTATATTGCCAATTTTAGTGCTATCCACAAATGAGTGTGATGCAACAAACTTTTTTACTCCCTCGATTATCTCTTCTGCAGTCTGGTCTCCCCACGCATTTACGTGACGTGCAGAGAATTCCTGACCGTAACCTGTTGTTCCACTAGGCTGTAAAGTATAAACTACATAATCCTGAGCTGCATAAACATGTAGTGGATAGGTGCTTTCGAATATGCGTGAGGTGGGACTTGTTCCGGCATAGTAGTATACGATCAATGGATATTTTTTTGTAGGATCAAAGTTTGGGGGTAAATAATATCGACCTTCTATCTCATCACCGAATGAGGACTCGAAGTTCCAATCCTTTACCTCTCCCAAATTAAGACTGCTTAGTTTTTCCGCATATGGATCTGATAACAGTGTTGACTCCATATTTTTTAGATTTAACAGATAACTCCTGCTTGAGTTTGAAACGCTCACACCTGTGTATGTAGCCCAGGCTCCATTTTTTGCTAGATTGAAAGATTGGATTACATCTTCTTTAAGTGGGAGTTTTTCGAACTTTTTATTACGATAAGAGTATCGATACATGTTTACTCTGTCACCCTCCTCAACTCTATAATAAATGAAATTATCCTGTGGGCTCCAAGTTTGTGCTGTTATAGTTGGATCGAAGTTTTTAGTTACTGGATCAACTTCTTTAGTTTTCAGATCCATTATAAATGACTGTGTATCATAGCTGTTGGCAATTTGATCGGGATTTATGTTAAGACCAATGCCTCCAAATGCTTCAGGAGCACCCTGAATAAGGATATATTTGCCATCAGGAGAGAATTGTGCCGAGTAAGCGTAAGTTTCATTTTGCCAGATTGTGTCAACAACCATTGTAACCATATCCAGCATGTAAAGTGAAGTCTTTTGGAATGGACGTTCAGAAAGATCTTCCTCTGTGGTTGAGAATAGTAGATATCTCGAATCCAGAGATATATCATTAAGGGATGCAGACTGCTTGCCAAAAGTGATTTGCTGAGTCAGTCCATTATCCGGGAAGTGTCTGTATAGGAATCTTCGGTCTCTGTAACTTGACTGTCTGTCATTTATACCAATGAGTCGTTTTAAACCAGCAGGGCTTGAAGCAGAGATAGTCTCTTTTGTGGAGAAGAAAAGGGATTTCTCATCAGGGGCAATATAAATACTCTCTTTTGGTAGCCCCTCTGCCAGAATATTAGTTTCTTTTGTAATTGGATTCAGTGTATATACATTCCTTTTATCATTTATATCATCAACATAGTATAAAATATCAGATTCAGGCATCCATCGTAAACTCTGTCTGTTTGCAATTTCTGAAATTATAGTCTGTTTTTGTTTTGTATCATATACCTCAATAAAATCAACGCTTTTTCCACCCGGCAGAGTTTCTCTCAGACCTATAAGTACAAATCTTCCACTTGGTGAAATTGATGTATTGCTGACTCTTTTACCCTCTAAAATATCTTTAATATTTATTCTTCTTTTATTTGTGTTACTAAAAGAGTAGTTTAAAAGTGAGTCTGCTTCTTCAGGCTTGAGTTCAATTTTTACTGCGGGATTTATTTTATTGTCAGCTGAAACCAACATTTTAATTATTACTCGGTGGTTGTTCGCAAATCCGTTCAGATAAGTGTCAACAGATCCTGAGTGGTGTAAACTATCATTTAATTGTGTTTTTGTTGCTCTTTTTACATCATCTACCCACAACTCCAAAGGATTAGGTGATGTTACAGTAAGCTTGCCTCTACCATATCTGTCCCCATTTACAAAAATAGAAAAAAGCTGAAAAGCATTTCCCTCTTCTGGTTTGTTTAAATGAAAAAATCCTGAACTATCAGGTGTAAGAATAGTAGTAAATCGAGTATGATCAGGAAAAGTAACTGAATATGATAACAGCATTTCGTCAGAAAATGGTGTGTTATTCAAATTCAGACTATCAAGGATTACTGGTTTGTGCAAAGGAATAGGTCCAAAGTTAAACAACTTCTCCGGCTTAAATAAGTTTTGCGAATGCAGATTAATAGTTAATAAAAACGCTGCTAATAAAAATAACAATTGCTTATTCTTCATATTTAATTTACTTTTCTCATTAATTTAGTTTGTCACACCATACAAAATAGTTCTTAAACATACCTTTTGAATCAGGTTTATTTTTGAAGATACCATACAAAGATGAACCAGATCCACTCATAGATGCATATAGAGCTCCCATTTCAAGTAATTGATTCTTAATATTACAAATTTCGGGATATTTTTTAAATATAGGTGTTTCGAAATCATTTATCATTAACTCGTTCCATTCAGCAAAAGGTCTCTGAATTATATCCTTTAAAGAATGCTCAGGTTGTTTGGGGACTATCATTGAGTATGCCTCTTTAGTATTAACTGATAAATCAGGCTTTACTAACATTAGATAATAGCCCTTTAGGTTAACATCAACAGCTTCGAATTGATCACCAACTCCTGTAGCCAATAGAGGTTTATTATGAAGAAAAAATGGGCAATCGGCTCCTATTTTAGAAGCTTTTATCATCAAATCGTCAATTGAGTAACCAAGTTCGAAAGATTCGTTCAATAGCTTTAACATAAAAGCTGCATCTGATGAACCTCCACCTAGTCCGGCACCTGATGGTATTCTTTTAAGAAGATGAATATCAATTGCCGGTATTTCTTTCTCTTGTGTGACTAGATTCAAAGCTTTGACTACCAGGTTGTTTTCTGCTAAGCCAGTAATTTTATCCCCGTAAGTAAATAGACGAAACTTATTTTGAGTATTTAATTCATCTGATTTGGAAGCTGAAGTAATTTCCAATCCTTCTTTTAGTTCGATTGGATAAAAAATTGTCTCCAGATTATGATAACCATCTTGTCTGCGAGATACGATTTGTAGTCCTAAATTTATTTTTGCGTTTGGGAAACAGATCATCAGAATATATTTTTTACAAAGATATTAATTTAAGGTTCAAAATTCAAACGCTGCTCGTACACCTATATGACGAAAATCGGTTTTGTGAAAAGAGCCGAATATACCTGCATTAAAATATCTATTACCAATTCCATAGCCTAACTCTGTATATGAAATAATTTGAGGAGTATACAACTGACTAATATAGATTCTTTCCTTATCTGCAAAATCAGATACAAAAGGGATATTCTTCAATATCAAGAATGGGGTTTCGTACATGAAGTGCGCCTGAATGTATGAGTCAGAGGCATTGTATAAATCTCTGCTTAACAGGTTGAAAACCCCTCCTAAACCATCATTCCAGTTTTCAGGGAAATTGTTTTTTGCGAAGTAAACAAAGTCTGCAAAGTACTCAGTTTTTTGGTTTATAAAACGACCTGCGCCCAAATGGTACTGAAATGAATGCATTAAACCAATTGGGATATTCTGACTAATATCAAACTCCACACGATTAAAAATTGAGGTGCTTCCTAAAATGTCCTTGAAACTCCTGGATAACTCTACTTTAAATGTTGGAAATGAGGATCTTACATATATTTTTTGTCTACCTTCATATCTGTAATACTGTCTTGGTGTCCAACTTACTCTTACAAATGGTGCAAATGATCTTTTTGTACCAAACATATCTTCTATTGGTTCAATCGCGCTATTTGTGGATCGGAGCAGAGTAGGAGTGTTTTTGCTTTTTCTGATATGATAATCAATACCTGTTTGAAGAAGAAGACCATTTGTCAACTCCATAGTATTAAATAGTTTAATGTAGTAATCTTTGTAGTAAAAAAGGGATATATCTTCAAAAGAAAGCCCCTTATTTTTAAGACTATCCTGTATCTGATCTACAAATAGTGAACTGTATGTAGGATTACCATTACCTAATGAAATTGATGCGCTACCTAAGCGAAAGGGGTTGTAGTTCCAAGTTGTTGTTAAATCAGTAAAAAACTCCTTTCTCCGAAACATATACCCGGCAAATGCATCAATTTTTACAGTACGGTTGTGACTTAAGTCAATATTGAATGATAATTTCTGACGATAGGTTAGACCATCCCTTGTAGAATATCCCAACATTAATGGATTAAAAAGTCCCGAATATCCCAACCTCACCGATTTATATTTGTAACTGGAGTTCATAACCATTCTTTGAGCCAGTTGTTGCGCAATTTTGGGATCTTCTAAATTATTACCATTTGCTTTGTCAGATTCTTTCTCTTTTAAACTCTGCAGGTAATTAAGTAAAACCTCTTTTTCTTGTGCTTGTAAAGGAATTGGTCTGTGGGTATTCCAAAAAGCAGTGTCACTTCTTACAGGAACTGAGTCGAGCCTTATCTTATAAAAATCACTGATATTCAAAGATCTTTCAGGCTCAGTAATACTTCTAAGCTCTATCTCATTATAATTTATATTTGCAAGGTGTCTTGATGCAAGTTTGTTCCCCAAATAAGATGTAGTTTGATATATTATCAGGTTAACTGGCAGATAATTGGTTATCCACTCGTTACCCATAGTCATTTCAAAGGAGAAGTCAGAAAAAATATCCACTCCCTCACCTCTGAAAAAAATCACTCTCCATGTACCTCTCTCAACTATAAAATAACCTTCTAATAGTTTAGTGTTTTCATAAATAGGGGTATAGTGTATATAATAGTATGTTTTGTTGTTCTCTGTGAAGGTTTTAGATAATTGATAGTTGTAATATTTAGCTGTACTAAATCGTAATGGCATGAAAAAACTCTCATCATTTGTTGTTTCACCGTATATGTTAATATTTATAAGTTTAAATGGAATTGACTCAATATCTTTTTTACTTGATATAGTTCCTGAAACGTGTTTAATATCCTGTACATAGTTATTTGGATAGTCGAATCTGTAGTTACTTATTGTTTCTATTAAAGCATTGTCGTTGTGAGGATCATGAATAACAAATTGTGGGATCAGATGAGTATATTTATATAGGAAATTTTTTTCTTTTGTTTCAACATATGAACGGGTATAGACTTCGGCGGAATAGCTTTCCACCAAGTCATTATATTTTTCTGCAGCATTCATCACTCTTATAAGTAATGTATCCAGAGGAAGAGACTCGGATGCAAAACAACTCAGTGAGATTAACAAAAAAAGTATAGTTTGTATTATCTTACCTCTATTCATACAAATACAAACTTACATTTTTTTTTAAATAATTCTGTTTTTTTTGATATGAGACATATATATTTAACAGTACTTTCTTCTAAATAAAGAAATTATTTTTTTCAACACTTAAAAAAAACTTATATATTTGTGTTCTAGAACATAGTTCTGCAGCACTCATGCCAGGAAAGAGTAAAGAATTAATCGATTTGTCATCAACATTGCCAGAGATTTGGAGAATGTTGTCTGATGCTGAGCGTAATCTTTTACGTGAAAACGCTCGTGTACTTAATTTTAAGAAAAACGAACTTATTTATCTTGAGGATGAAACTCCTAAAGACCTCATGTGCCTCTTCAAAGGAAAGGTAAAAATATTCAAAAGTGGGGTAGGTGGGAGAAGTCAGATAATCCGGATAATACGCCCTTTTATGTATTTCGGTTATCGAGCATATTTTGCAAGAGAACCGTATGTTACTGCTGCATCTGCATTTGAATCCTGCACAGTTTGCATGATACCCATGGAACTAATTGAGTCTTTTCTTAGAAAAAATGGGGACCTTGCCATGTTCTTCATCCAGATGCTCTCGGTTGACCTGGGTATAGCAGACCAACGAGTTGTAAACTTAACTCAAAAACATGTACGGGGACGTCTGGCTGAATCATTGATATTCCTTAAAGAAAGCTATGGTTTGGAAGAGGATGGTGCAACAATAAATATTTACCTCGCCCGTGAGGATCTGGCAAGTTTATCAAATATGACAACCTCAAATGCCATCAGGACGCTATCGAATTTTGCTAATGAAAGAATCATAGCTGTAGATGGGAGAAAAATAAAAATAATCGATGAAGAAAGACTTCGAAAAATAAGCCGAATAGGATAAATAGATTTTTTTTATTTTAAATTGTGAAATTATTTTTCAGTTTAATGAAACTCCTGTTTACCTTTGCCCCACAATTTTCAGGAAAAGGATGATTCAAAGAATAGCACGATCGATACTAAACTCTTATTACAAACCTGTGGAAAGTTTCTTGGAGAATCCACTAGACACACAGCTGCGAACACTACAATATCTTTTGGAACATGGTCAGAACACTCTTTATGGAAAAAAAATGGGTTTCGCTAATATTAAAAACTACAGTGGGTTTAATAAGAATGTGCCTGTAATATCATATGAAGAGTTAAGACCATATCTGAATAAAATAATCGTAGATAAAAAAGAGAATGTACTTTGGGACACACCGGTAAAGTGGTTCGCGATGTCTTCAGGTACAACTGAAGATAAAAGTAAATATATCCCTGTAACTAAAGAGTCACTTTATAATGGGAATTATCGTGCAGGTTACCATATGCTTGGAACTTACGCAGTTCATCATCCAGAAACAACATTTGTTTTGGGAAAAACATTGGTGATGGGGGGTAGTCAGCAGGTTAATATGATAGGTGATAGTATATATACTGGGGATATTTCTGCTATTCTGATGAAGAATCTTCCAAGAGCTGTAAAAAAAAGAAGGACACCCGAAGAGATTGCCCTGCTTCCTGATTGGGAGGAGAAGCTGGAAAAGCTTGCAGAATATTCAAAAAAAACTGATATACGTGCTCTCATTGGTGTGCCTTCGTGGATGCTTGTTTTATTAAAAAAGATTGTTGAAGAAACTGGTAGATCCATCACCGATATATGGCCAAATATTGAAGTGTTTTTTCACGGAGGGGTGAGTTTTATTCCATTCAGATCTCAGTTTAATAAACTTATCCCATCTGATAAAATGAATTACTGGGAAACCTATAATGCATCAGAAGGTTTTTTTGGTGTTCAGTTTACACCTGAATCGAGTGATATGCTGCTTATTTTGGATAATGAAGTGTATTATGAATTTATTCCTGTTGAAGAGTGGGATAAAGAAAATCCTCAGACTGTTCCATTAGAAGGAGTTGAAATTGGAAGGCAGTATGCAATGGTAATTTCTACAAGTGGAGGTCTTTGGCGTTATAAGATTGGAGATACAGTACAATTTTCATCAATCAACCCCTATCTCTTCAGACTAACAGGACGTACAAAACAGTTCATAAATGCATTTGGGGAAGAATTGATTGTGGACAATGCAGATAAGGCAATTGAAGAAGCTTGTCTTAAGACAGGAGCAAAAGTTAATGAATATACTGCTGCACCGGTATATTTTTCGGAAAGTCATAATGGTGCTCATGAGTGGTTAATCGAGTTTGAAACTGAGCCGAATGATTTGAAGGAATTCACATTGTTGCTGGATGAGAGCCTTAAAAAGCTTAATTCAGACTATGAAGCTAAACGTTCTTATAATCTATCATTAAATATCCCTGTTGTCAGATCATTAGAGAAAGGTGTCTTCTATAGCTGGATGAAACAAAGGGAGAAAATTGGAGGTCAGAACAAAGTTCCCAAGCTGTCAAATGACCGTAGATATATAGATAGTATATTAGATTTTGTATCAAAAAAATCCTAAAATAGAATAAAATAGGATTAAGATACCTTTAAATGAGAAAGATTAAGTAAATTTGCGAACTTAAACCGACTTGTAACAAGATGAAACTTAAACTTATCTTTTTTTTGATGTTCGCTATTGCCCTCGGTTCGTGCAGCGAGTACAATAAAATTTTGAAAAGTACCGATAGGGATTTGAAGTATAGCTATGCTAAAAAATATTTCGAAGAGGGTAAGTATAGTCGTAGTGTAACACTGCTTGAAGAGCTTGTTGCTTTTATGAAAGGTACTGCACAAGCTGAAGAGTCGTTGTATTTGTTAGCACAGAGTCATTATAACTCAAGAGACTATTTTTCGGCAACTGAAGTTTTTACTACTTACTACAACACATATCCAAATGGTGAATATGCCGAAGCTGCTTTGTTTTATTCAGCCTACGGGATGTATCTCGACTCTCCTGACGCTAGATTAGATCAAACAAAGACATACAAAGCAATTGCAGAGTTTCAGAAATATATAGAAAGATATCCTCAGACAGAACGTGCTGAGCAAGCAAAGAATTATCTGTTTGAATTACAGGAGAAACTGGCTTATAAAGAACTACTTGCTGCTCAGTTGTATTTGAACCTTGGTAATTATATGGGTAATAACTATGAATCAGCAGTTATTACTGCCAGGGAAGCAATGAAAAGCTATCCATTTTCAATATATATGGAGGAGTATCAGATTACAATACTGCGTGCAAGGTATGAATTCGCACAGAGAAGTACATTGCAGGCACAACCTGAACGTTATCGAATGGTTGTTGATGAGTATTTTAACTATACCAATACATTCCCAAATGGAAAGTATATAGCTGAAGCCGAAGAATATTATAAAGAAGCACAAAGCAAAATAGATGTTTTGCCTACAACTTGATTTTAAATTAACATTCAATATAAAATATGGATTACAGAAAAATAGCCGCAAGCTCAAATACAGAAACCCGTGACGTAATGAAATTGTCAGAACCGGTTGGAAATGTTTATGAGATGGTTAGAATTATTGGTAAAAGAGCTAATCAGATTAGCATAGATATGAAACAGGATCTTGATTCAAAACTTCAGGAGTTTGCTTCATATAGTGATAATTTGGAAGAGGTTTTTGAAAACCACGAACAGATTGAGATATCCAAATTCTACGAAAAACTCCCTAAACCTTCATTGCTTGCAATTGAAGAGTGGAAAGAGAACGAAATTTATTATCGTAACCCTTCGAAAGAAAAAGATTTGTTCTGATATATGTTTCAACGTATTCAAACAATTTTCCTGGTTCTGGCAGCTGCAGCAATGCTGATTGCATCTTCAACTCCATTAGCAACCTTTAATTATAATTATAGTGAAGAGGTTGTTTTCGAGTCTATGGGTATTTACCTGAATGGAACATTAAATGACTCCACATGGGGTCTGTTTGCTATCAGTATAGGTAGTTCAGTGCTGGCTTTAATTACTATCTTTTTATACAAAAAGAGAATGTTGCAGATAAGACTATCCATTTTCAATCTTGTATTGATGATTGGATTCTATCTGTTTTTTGGATTTATTTTCTACAAAGTATATTCAGTAGAAGAGCTCCTTTTTAATAAAATTGGTGTTGGTTTAATAATGCCTTTAATAGCCATCATCCTAACAATTCTGGCAATAAGGAGAATAGGTTCGGATGAGGCTTTAGTGCAGTCTTTAAACCGGTTGAGAGGCTAAAACGTCCACTCTTCGGATGTTCTGGCTTTATTTGTTTCTACAGGTACTGGAGCTTTAGTTTTAATTGGTTCGGTTGTTTCATTTTGAACTCCCGAACCTTTGTAGTATTGTAGCGCAGTAGGCATAATTGCTGTAAGTCGTTCAATTCTTCTGCTATCTGCAGGATGTGTACTTAATACTTCGGGTACTCCCGCACCTCCTGATGCTTGAGCCATTCTTTCCCAAAAGGGTATTGCCACTCTTGGGTCGTATCCTGCAATAGCCATAATTATTACACCTATTTCATCAGATTCGAGTTCTTGTTTTCGTGCATAAGGCATCATTACTCCATATTGAGCACCAAGACCAAACACTGTAGAAGCGATTTGTCGAGTTGACTCTGAATTTCCAAGGAGTCCACCTGCAATTGCACCCCCATACTGTAAAGCAACCTGTTGACTTATTCGTTCATTAGAGTGCTGAGCAATAACATGTGCAATTTCGTGACCAATAACGACAGCTAAAGCTTCTTCCGTTTGTGTGACAGGCAATAATCCTGTGTATACAACAACTTTGCCACCGGGCATTGCAAAAGCATTTACACTCTTGTCGGCTACCAGATTGAATTCCCAGGCATAATTTTTTAGTTCAGATTCATAACCATTGCTTTTATAAAAAGTTTCAACGGCTTTAGCTATCCTGTTACCAACACGGTTTACCATTTGTGCCGCTGCTGTGCCACGTTCTACAGGAGCAGTACGCATAAATTCCTGGTACTGTTGCAGACTAAGTGCAATGACCTCGTCATTTGAAACCAACTGTAACTGCCTTCTGCCTGTAAATGGTACACTTCCACATGATATTATAAATGAAACTGCAAAAAATATCAGTGATGTTTTAATTAATGACTTTGGTATTCTAATTTTTCCCATAGCTATGCTGTTTAGTTAATTCTTTGGTCTGTTTATTATTTAAGAAATTGATATCTCTTATTATACAACAATAATGAAAGCTTTCTTCCTTTAATTATGAAGCAAAAATAATTAAAATTGTGAAAGTTGTGATTGCAGTTGTCGAAATATCAGTTCAAATGTAGCATTTATCAACTTATTTGATAATTTAATCAATTTTGAAATTAACCCATTTTTTCATATCTTTGAGCAGTTTTAAGCAAATAATTTACACCAAAAAAACTATGTGTACTTCCTTTTCAGGGAGTAAATATCTGTTTATTTAATTGACATATGTCTTCTAAAAAGATTAACAACGACGATATTATAGAAAATAATGACGACCTGCAGAACAATGAAGATGTAAACTTGCAGGATGATGAATTAGAGATAAGTTTTTCCTCAGGGGTCGGTACAAATTCGAGAGTGCCTGTAAGGTTGGGCGAAGACAGTACTCTAAACTTATCAAAGATGTATCAGAATTGGTTTCTGGACTACGCTTCGTATGTAATACTCGAGCGTGCTGTTCCACATATCTCAGATGGTTTGAAACCGGTTCAGCGTCGTATTTTGCATTCAATGAAGCGCATAGAAGACGGTCGTTTTAATAAAGTTGCCAACATTATTGGTAATACGATGCAGTTTCATCCACATGGTGATGCATCTATTGGTGATGCATTAGTGCAGTTGGGGCAAAAGGATCTGTTAGTAGACATTCAGGGTAACTGGGGAAATATACTTACCGGGGATAGTGCTGCAGCACCTCGTTATATTGAAGCTCGTTTATCCAAATTTGCACTGGAAGTTTTATTTAACCCTAAGACTACTCAATGGAAACCATCATATGATGGCAGGAATAAAGAACCGATTACTCTTCCGGCGAAATTTCCACTTCTTCTTGCGCAAGGAGCCGAAGGTATTGCCGTAGGTCTTTCTTCAAGAATTTTACCACACAACTTTAATGAGCTTTGTGATGCTTCAGTTGCTTACCTGCAAGGTAAGTCATTTAAGCTCTATCCTGATTTCCAAACTGGGGGGTATATTGATGTGGAGAAATATAACGATGGTGAGCGTGGAGGTAGTGTGAAGGTGCGTACAACAATTACTAAGCTGGATAGTAAGACTCTGGTAATTAAAGATGTACCATATGGAAGAACTACTTCAGGACTGGTAGACTCAATACTTAAAGCTAATGAAAAGGGAAAAATAAAAATAAGGAGAGTAGATGATATAACCGCACAGGAAGTAGAAATACATGTACAGTTGGCACCAGGTGTATCATCGGATAAGACTATAGATGCATTGTATGCATTTACTGATTGCGAAATAAGTATATCTCCTAACTGTTGTGTTATCGATAATGATAAACCACATTTTCTTACTGTAAGCGATGTGTTGATTGCATCGGTAAACAGAACTAAAGATCTGTTAAAGCTGGAACTGGAGATTGAAAGAGGTGAGAAGCAGGAAGCCCATCTTTTTGCATCACTCGAAAAAATATTTATAGAAGAGCGTATATATAAGGATAAAGAGTTTGAAAACGCTAAAGATATGGATATAGCTATTGCTCATATCGATAAACGTTTAGAACCCTATAAACCATCATTTATAAGAGAAATAAATCGTGATGATATCCATAAGCTTATGGAGATTAAAATGGCAAGAATTCTGAAGTTTAATGCAAGTAAATCTGATGAACTTATTGCCAGACTTCTTGAAGAAATAGAAGAAATTAATCATAATCTGAACAATTTGGTTGATTATACTATTTCATGGTACCTTATGCTTAAAGAGCGCTATGGGAAGAATTTCCCACGCAAGACTGAGATTAGGAGCTTCGAAAACATTGAGGCTGTTAAAGTAGCTGAAGCAAACGAGAAACTATATATAAACAGAGAAGAGGGCTTTATAGGCACAGGTCTTAAAAAGGATGAATTTGTTTGTAATTGCTCTGATATAGATGACATTATTGTATTTTTCAAAGATGGAAAATATAAAGTGGTTAAAGTGAGCGATAAAATGTTTGTTGGTAAAGGAATACTTTATGCAAATGTTTTTAAAAAGAACGACAAAAGAACTATCTATAATGTAGTTTATCGAGATGGCAGGACATCACCTCATTATATTAAAAGGTTTGCTGTCACAGGTGTTACAAGAGATAAAGAATATGATTTGACTAAAGGTAAACCTGGCTCAAGAATTGCATATTTCAGTGCTAATCCAAATGGAGAAGCTGAAACCATTAGAGTGATTTTAAAACCAAAACCAAGACTTCGTATTCTTCAATTTGAAAAAGATTTTAGTGAAATAGAAATCAGGGGTAGGGGTACAATTGGAAATATTCTTACCAAGGCTGATGTACATCGAATTCAATTAAAACAGAAAGGCCTATCAACATTAGGGGGAAGAAAAGTCTGGTATGATCCGGATGTCTTTAGACTCAATTATGAAGGTGGAGGAAAATATCTGGGAGAATTCCAGGGTGATGATATGATTTTAGTAGTCACAAAAAGTGGGGATTTCTATAAATGTAACTTTGATCTTTCTAATCACTTTCCTGATGACGTACTAATTGTGGAGAAATTTGATGAACATAAAGTGTGGACTGCTGCGCTATATGATGCAGATCAGGGATATGCCTATCTCAAGCGTTTTACAATGGATGCAACTGAGAAACCACTCAACTTTATGGGTGAAAATAGTGAATCACGCTTATTTTTGCTGACAGATGTAGTTTATCCAAGAGTAAAAGCTATCTTTGGAGGCAATGATAGCTTCCGTGAACCAATCGAATTGGATGCTGAAGAGTTTATAGGTGAAAAAAGTTATAAAGCGAAAGGTAAGAGAATATCAAATTTTGAGGTAGAAACTGTAATTGAATTGGAGCCTGTAAGATTCCCGGAACCAGTAAATAAAGAAAGCTCTACTAAGGTGGAGATAGATGAAGAGGGAAGTGAAAATGGCAATGAGAATATATCAGACTCTGATTTGAGAGATGAAATTTCTGGTCAGATGAAGCTATTTGATTAATGGTTTGAAACCACAAATATGTAACAAATATATTAGATGAAAAGGATTCCTTTTTTAGTTTTTATTTGGTTTAGCTTAAGTTGTCTGCTATTTTCTCAGGAGTCCACTCAGCAATCAGTTATTCCTGTTAATCAATCTACACTTATAGGTATAGGAAAAGCATATTTAGAAGACAGCTATCTTTCTCCAATAAAATATGAAGGAATTGCAATTTCACTATTACATGATCGTATCAAAGCATCTAGGAAATATGGAAGTAATATTTTAATTCAGAATCAGTTTCGAATTCAAACAGCAATCACAAAAAACCCTACTCTTTCTTCTTCAGAATATTGGGGTAATCTAAATTATAATTTAAATATATTTTATCCACTAATTGATTCAGGGAAATTGCGTCTGTATGGTGGTGGAGGAACTGAAGCACTGTTCGGCGGTATTTATAACGTAAGAAACACAAACAATCCAGGCTCACTCAAAACATATGTCAATTTAAATTTATCTTCTATGGTGTTATACAAATTGCGTAATCTAAGTCTAAGATGGCAGTTATCGACACCATTTGCAGGAATGTTTTTTTCTCCTGAATATGGACATTCTTACTACGAAATATTTACACTAGGAAATGATAAAGGAACGGTGCATTTTGGTTCGTTTCATAATCAGTTGGCACTGAGAAGCTATTTTACAGTTGATATTCCGTTTAAAAATTTAACAATCCGCACAGGTTATCTGTGGGATTATTATGCTACTGATGTTAATGAGCTTATTACCAGGACTAATGCTCATCAGTTTATGTTAGGTCTTGCATTTGAATCTCTCTATGTGGGTGGTAAAAGGGCTCAAGATAAAAGTATAATAAAGAGTGTTTACTATTAGATAATTGTTTTTATTGGTATGAAATACAATTTTGACGAGATAATTGACAGGTCAAATACAGAAAGTTCAAAACTTGAGAATTTAAAGTCGCTTTTCGGACGTGAAGATCTTATTCCACTGTGGGTTGCCGATATGGACTTTAAATCTCCACCTGCAATCACCAAAGCTCTTATGAAAAGAGTGGAGCATGGGTTATTTGGTTATACAATTCAATCAGAATCATACTTCAATTCAATAATAAATTGGCTTGAAAGAAGACATGGATGGAGTGTTGAAAAAGATGATATTACATATATCCCCGGAGTTGTAAAAGGTTTAGCTTTTGCAATAGATGAATTCACGGATAAAGGAGATAATATCATTATACAGCCTCCTGTGTATCACCCTTTCAGGATTGTGAGTAGCTCTTTAGGGCGAAATGTGGTTAATAATCCGTTAATAAAGTATAACGGTCAATATAGAATGGATTTTGAAGGACTACGCAAGATTGCATCTGAAAAAGAGTGTAAGATGCTTATACTTTGTAATCCTCACAATCCTGCCGGGAGAGTATGGACTCATGATGAACTAGCAGAACTTGCGGAAATTTGTTACGATAACAATATTCTGGTTATTTCAGATGAGATACACTCTGATTTGGCACTTCCAGGATATAAACATATACCTTTTGCAACAGTGTCTGATAAGGCAAATAATAACTCTATCACCCTAATGGCTCCAAGCAAAACTTTTAATATTGCCGGGATAGTAAGCTCATTTTCAGTTATCACAAATGAAGAAATCAGAGAAAAATTTTTAAGCTATATAAAGCCAAGATGCTTGGACGAGGGAACATTATTTGCATATACGGCTACCCGTGCAGCTTATGATGAGTGTGATGACTGGCTTGATGAGATGCTAAAATATGTTCAGGGTAATGTTGATTTTGTTGATAGTTATTTGAAAAAAAACATTCCACAAATAAGAGCTATACTGCCAGAAGCATCTTTCTTAGTTTGGCTTGACTGTTCTTCTTTGAAACTTTCACAGTCTGAACTTAAAAAACTATTTGTTAATGAGGCAGGACTTGCTCTTAATGATGGAACAATTTTTGGTCCAGGAGGCGAGGGCTTTATGAGATTGAATGTTGGAACGTCAAAACAAGTACTTGAAAAAGCTCTCAATAATCTTAAAAACGCTGTTAATAAATAAACTTCATTTATACTTGATTGTTAATATTCAAATCCAAATAAATAATTAAAAAAATAATAGACAATGAAAATTTCAGAAAACAAATATATTACGCTTTCATATGACCTGAATGTAGGAGAAGGAGATAATCTAGAATTAATGGAGCAAGCTACAGCGGAACAACCGATGGAGTTTATATTCGGAGCCAATATGATGCTAGATGCTTTCGAAAAACAGATTGAAGGATTAGAGCAGGGTGATGAGTTTAACTTTCACTTGACTCCAGATCAAGCATATGGAGAATATGATGATGCTCAGATAATTGAACTTCCTAAAAAGATATTCGAGATAGAAGGAAAAATTGATAATGAGATCCTTTTTGAAGGAAATGTTGTACCAATGATGGACTCTTCCGGTAATAGATTAATGGGTTCAGTAGTAGAAATAGGGGAGGATATTGTAACAATGGATTTTAATCATCCTCTGGCTGGAGAAAATATGTATTTTACCGGGAAGGTATTAGGTGTTAGAGATGCCTCGGCCGAAGAAATTGCAGCTCTATTCTCTGGTGGAGGCTGTGGTTGTGGTTCATGCGATTGTGGCTCGAAAGGCTCTGGTGCAGAAGGTGAAGGATCATGCGGTTGTGGCAGCTCAAATGGTGGAGGTTGTGGTTCAGGAGGTTGTGGTAATTGCTAATATATGAATACATTTGGAAGATTATACAGGTTAACATCCTTTGGTGAATCTCATGGTGTTGCAGTGGGGGGAGTAATTGATGGTTGCCCTCCTGGTTTGGAACTCGATTTAGATCTTATTCAAAATGAACTTAACAGGAGAAGGCCTGGGCAATCACGTATAACTACACCAAGAGTGGAATCAGATACTGTAGAGTTTCTTTCAGGAGTCTTTGAAGGAAAAACTACTGGCACACCAATTGGTTTTATTGTAAAAAATGAAAACCAGCAGTCAAATGACTATAGTAATATAAAAGATGCTTACAGACCATCACATGCAGATTTTACCTACCATCAGAAGTATGGTATAAGGGATTACAGGGGAGGTGGTCGTTCATCTGCACGTGAAACAATTGCCCGTATTGTGGGTGGTGCAGTAGCGAAACTATATCTGGATAAACTTGGAATTGATGTTAAAGCTTATACATCTCAGGTAGGACATATAGGTCTTGAGAATGATTACAGAATGTATGATCTTACAAAGATTGATGATAACATTGTTCGATGTCCCGATCCGGAGGTAGCTGAACTGATGATAAAGCTGATTCAAGAGACACGTTATCAGGGAGACACGATTGGTGGAATTATAACATGTGTTATTAAAGGAGTTCCTGTAGGACTCGGTGAACCTGTTTTCGGGAAACTTCATACTGCTCTTGGTGCTGCAATGCTTGGAATTAATGCAGTAAAAGGTTTTGAATATGGTATGGGCTTTAATGTTTCAAAAAAAGGGTCTGAAGTGAATGATTCTTTTTACGATTCTAATGGAACAATAAGTACCAGAACTAATTATTCAGGTGGAATTCAGGCTGGTATTTCTAATGGACAGGATATTTATTTTAGAGTTGCATTCAAACCCGTTTCAACTATTTTGATGGAGCAGCAAACCGTAGATATTACAGGTAAGAATACAACAATAAAAGCTAGAGGTCGTCACGATCCATGCGTATTACCTCGTGCTGTTCCTATAGTAGAAGCAATGGCATATATGACAATAATGGATTACTATCTAATCTCAAAAGCTAATAAACCTGAGTCGTAAAATTTTTTAATAATTATAATCATGAAAAAACTATCTTGTTTAAAAGAGAATATATTTATTCTGGCTTTAATTTTAATAATTATACCAGGTAATATAATTGCACAAGTAAAAACTGAGTTTTTACTTGAGGACAGGATAGTTTTTGATGATTATATTGAATATATAAAGCCTTGGAAATCTAATAGTAAGGATCTGATTATGGAAAAAACTGCTTTGTTTTTTCTAGGGAAACCTTATGTGGCTCATACTTTGGATCAGAATGTGGTTGAACAACTGACTGTGAATTTCCGCGAATTCGATTGTTTTACTTTTGTGGAAACAGTTATTGCTTTATCTATGACAGCTTTAGAGGAAGAACCTACTATAGAGGCTTATGCGGATAATCTAAAATCAATCAGATATAGGGATAAAGTAATTCTGGGCTACCATTCTAGATTACATTATACAATTGACTGGATATATGAGAACAGTAAGAATGGTATAATGAAAGATATTACCAGTGAAATTGGTGGGGTGAAGGACAATAAGATTATAAACTTCATGTCTGAACACCGTACTTCATATAATCAATTAACTGATGATGATACAACTCTTAATGAAATAATAAAGGTGGAAACTAAAATTAATGACAGAGGAGGCTTTTATTATTTACCAAAGGATAAAATAGCCAAATCAGATTCATTAATACCACATATGTCAGTAGTAGGTTTTACTACAAGTTTAGAAGGACTGGATGTCACACATGTAAGTTTTGCATTTAGAAAAGATAGGGAGCTTAAATTTATACATGCCTCATCTGTTCTTAACGAGATTGTAATTGATAAACAATTACTAAGCAACTACTGTAATAGCAGAAGCTCATGTACCGGTATTATTATAGCAAAAGTATTATAGTTGCCTTATTCGAATCTTTTATTATTGTCGTCAGATTTGTTATTCTTCTTATTATTGAATAATATATCAGTTTTCCTCAGGAGTGTATTTATTATGATTATTAATAGTGTTGTAGCTGCAAGCTCCCAGTATAACCCAAAACCGGCAAGGCAGCCAAGTGCAGCACTACACCATATGGTTGCAGCTGTTGTCAATCCTTTAACATTAGTACCTCTGTGAAGTATTACACCTGCACCAAGAAAACCAATACCGGTAACTATTTGGCCCATTACTCTGGAAGGATCACCTGTTTGTATCCCTTCCATCAAGTAGGCTGAAATCATAACAAAAACAGAAGAGCCAACTGATACCAGCATATTTGTTCTTAGACCTGCACTTTTGTTACTTGTCTCACGCTCAAGTCCTACTGCACCGCCTGCAATAGAAGCTGCCAGAAGACCTATAATAAACTCTGTTGGGAACATAGTCGAATAGATTATTTTACTTAATAATTATCTGATTAAATCTTTATTAACAACAATCTGAGATATATAGGGTTCAATAATACTAAGAGTAACGATCTTTGAGTTTTTCCTTGATTTCTTCAACAGGAGGAATGTTTTCAGGTATTGGTTTTAATATTGCATCATACATTTCCTTGTTTTGAAGAACCTCTATTGCTTTTTCAAACACTTTATCACTGGCTAACTGATGTAACAGAACTCCTTTCTTATAATAATACCGTTGAACAATTTCAGATTCTATCATATCTTTAATTAAATCTTTAAATAGTTCAAGGTCCCTGTCAATATCAGGATGAAGTTTAGCTTCAAGTGCTTTAAATTCTTCAGCAGCAATATTTAGGTATCCTTCAAACTCCATGATGCTTTTTAATTGATTCAAAGACCGTTGACTCATTTTATCATATTCAAAATTCCTTGTTTTTACATAATTTTTAAATGAATCATAGTCTGTATCGGACAATTCAAATTGATCTGGAGCTGAAATTTTCTCATGATTTTGTGCCCAATCTGTAACATAATCAAAAATTATATTTTCAGCCATGAGATAATAAGCTATCCTACTACCAACTTCCTGAGGTACTGTTATATCAGGAGTAATACCACCACCATCACGTACTTCTCTGCCATTTCTGGTATAAAATACATTGGTTAAAGAATCAGGTACACGGGCGACACTACCATCTGGATTTCGATGAGAATAGTCTAGTGATTGAATACCCCTGCCACTGGGAATATAGTATTTAGAAGTAGTAATTTTCATATTTCCACCATAAGGCAAATCACGAGGTGTTTGAACCAATCCTTTACCAAATGATCTATTACCTACAATAACTGCTCGATCAAGATCCTGAAGTCCTCCTGCAACTATTTCTGATGCAGAAGCAGAACCGGTATCGATAAGTACTACTATCGGTATTATTTCATCCAGAGGTTGGTCTTGTGTGAAATAACTTCTATCCCATTGAGTTACTTTACCTTTGGTTGATACTATTTCCTCACCCTTGGGAACAAATAAATTCACAACACTTACAGCTTCGTCTAAAATTCCACCTCCATTACCTCGAAGGTCCATTATTAGCGACGTAGCCCCTTTGTTTTTTAGTTGTTCCACAGTCTCCTTAACTCTATCAGAGCTACCGGAAGTAAAGCTTCCAAAGTGGAAATAACCAATATTTCCATTGAATACATCCGAGTAAGTGACTGGGTCTATTTCAATTTTTTCTCTTACTATATTTATGGTTCTATATTCCTTTTCACCTGGTCGTTTAATTAATAATTGTATGGTCGTACCTGGTGTTCCTTTTAACTTATCGCTCACTTCTTTTACTGTTGCTTCCCGCATATCTTCGCCATTAATCTCAAGTATAGCATCACCCGCTTTTAGTCCTGCTTTTGCTGCCGGTAAATCCTCGTACGGTTCATTGATAATAACCTGACCATCTTTGTAAGAAATAATAGCTCCTATACCTGCATATTCGCCAGTGGTCATAAATTGAAGTTCACCAATGTTTTCTTCAGAGTAATATTCTGTATATGGGTCGAGTCTCGATAGCATGTTATGAATTGTTCCCTGAACTAGTTTATTTACCTCTATGCTATCAACATAAAACATGTCTAACTCCCTTAACACCGAATTGAAAATGTCGATATTTTTATTGATATCGTAATAACGTTGATTTTGGCCACTTGATGCTATTTGGGCATAAATTTGTAAAGTAAATAATCCGGTGAGTAATAAAAGAATATATTTTTTCATTTTAGCATTAAAATTTATTTGTATGCATATAAAAAATGTTGCCAATGCTTCATTTCTTCCATTAACAAAGGAACAAAATTTTTCCTGAAATCAGTATTTTCTTTTAGTTATATGTTTATAAATATCGAATGTAAGGAGATTAAATATTATGATAAATTAAAATGATATTATCTTTGCAGACTACTAAGGTGGTTTTAAAACAAAATTATGAAAATACTACTACGTTATACATTACTTCCCATATTAATAAGTCTGTTGATTTTTATAGGTACCTGTTTAATCCCTTCTAATAGTGTTCCTCAAATGCCAGAGGGAATTTCTTGGGATAAAATTGTTCATTTTGGAATGTTTTTTCTGTTATCGGCTGTTTCTTTATATGACTATTATAAATTACACAATAAAAAACCTATTTTTATAAGATGGATGTTTTGGGGTTTACTGATACCAGTAATATATGGAGGTGTAATTGAATTATTACAGAAATATTATTTCCCTACACGAAGTGCTGAGTTAGGGGATTGGATTGCTGATATTTTAGGATCTCTGGTTGCAACAGTTATAGCTGTTATTTTCTTAAGGAGAAGAGTATAATTCTGGAAAAAAATTATCTTTGTGTAAAATAGTATATTATGGTTAAAAATTTATTTATCTCTTTTATAGTTCTATTACTGATGTCATGCGGCAATTCTTCAAGTAGTAAATCAGACTCTAACCAAATAGAAAGTGTAGAGTCAGTGAATGCAGAAGAGAAACAAAACAAAACCGAAGGTTATCAATTTTTGGTTAATGTAGGAGAAATGGCTCCTGATTTTGACATGCAACTACCAGATGGGAATATAGTAAAACTCTCTTCTTTAAGAGGTAAAGTTGTAATGTTACAGTTTACTGCGAGTTGGTGTGGAGTTTGTAGAAAAGAAATGCCTCATATTGAGTCAAGAATCTGGCAACGCCACAAAAATAATCCTGAGTTCGCACTTTATGGGATCGATAGAGAGGAGCCTGTAGAAAAAATTGAAGAATTAATTGAAGCTACAAAAGTTACATATCCTATCGGTCTTGATCCTGATGCCGGAATATTTAGTTTATATGCTGAGGCTAATGCCGGGATAACACGTAATGTTATAATTGATAAAGATGGTAAAATTGTAATGCTAACCCGATTGTTTGAAGAAGAAGAGTTTAACCAAATGGTTGAAACAATAGATAGATTACTTCAAAACTAATTATGATCTTTGATTATTATTCCTAAAAAAATCAGAAAGATGAATTATGAAGATTTAAAAATCCTTGATGAATTAAGAGAGAAAGGGAGTATTACAGAGGAGGAATACCAGCGCGAGAAAGAGAAAATCCTTAATAATACTTCAATTGGCTCCGGGAAAAGGCCTCTATTCGGAATGACAGAAAACACCTACATAATGCTTATGCATTTATCTCAGTTTGCAGGAGTAATCGTTCCATGTGCTGGTTTTATAGTCCCGATAATTATGTGGATTGCCAATAAGGATATTAATGTAAACGTAGATTTGCATGGTAAGAATATTCTTAATTTTATGATTAGTTATGTGATTTATGCAGCAGTAGCTGCTATTACGATTATTGGTATTCCAATCGCGATAATTATTGGTCTATTGTATGTTATTTTAGTTATTATCGCTACAGTAAAAGCCTATAACGGCGAGTACTGGAAATATCCGCTGACGATACAATTTATTAAATAATGATTGAAGAACAGATAGTAAACTACTCAAATGTGCAATTAAATCGCGAAGAAAACATAATTCTTCGTAATGTCAATCTTACTGTAAACAGAGGTGACTTCTTGTATGTAATTGGAAAAGTAGGATCAGGCAAAAGTACTCTAATGAAAAGTATGTATGCTGAGCTGCCTGTTGAATATGGTAGTGCACGTGTTTTTGATTATGAACTTGCATCTATTAAGCGCAGACATGTACCATTTCTAAGAAGAAAAATTGGTATTGTTTTTCAAGATTTTCAGCTGCTTATAGATAGGACAGTAGAAAAAAACCTTGAGTTTGTACTTCGCGCAACTGACTGGAAAAATAAGCGTGAAATCAAAGACCGTATTAATGAAGTGCTGGTATTGGTTGGGATGCAAAACAAGGCTTATAAAATGCCTCATGAATTATCTGGTGGAGAACAGCAAAGAGTAGTAATTGCGAGAGCATTACTTAACTCTCCAGCACTTATTTTAGCTGACGAACCAACAGGTAATTTGGATCCGGAAACTGGTAGTCAGATTGTTTCTCTCCTTCAGGATATTTCAGGGAGGGGCACAGCCGTAATAATGTCAACACACAACTACTCAATTGTTCAAGCCTTTCCAGGTAAAATTATGCGATGTGAAGATATGAATCTCATACCAATGTGATTATTATACTGAAAAAGTTTCACCTTTCTTAATAATATATCATACTAATAATTGAACATTGACAAACTATCGTTATTCAATGTTCTAAAAAATATGTACCTTTGCATCTTCAAAAAAATAATAAATAATACATCACAATCGTGGCTGACACAAAGTATATATTTGTAACAGGAGGCGTTGTTTCTTCTTTAGGAAAGGGTATAATTGCTTCGTCGCTAGGTAAACTACTGCAAGCAAGAGGGTATAAGGTGACAATTCAAAAATTTGATCCATATATTAATGTTGATCCCGGAACATTAAATCCATATGAGCATGGAGAATGCTATGTAACGGTTGATGGTCATGAAGCAGATCTTGACTTAGGACACTATGAGAGATTTCTTAATATTCAAACAACAAAAGATAACAATATTACAACTGGACGTATTTATCAGAATGTAATATTAAAAGAAAGACGAGGTGATTTTCTGGGTAAAACTGTACAGGTAATACCTCATATTACTGATGAGATCAAACGTAATATTAAATCTTTAGGCATAAAGAACAAATTTGATTTTGTAATATCCGAGATTGGAGGTACAGTTGGTGATATTGAATCTACACCATACCTGGAAGCAGTTCGTCAATTAAGATGGGAGCTAGGGAAAAACTGTTATTGTATACATCTTACTTATGTTCCATATATTTCAGCAGCAGGAGAAGTAAAAACCAAGCCTACTCAACATTCTGTTAAAGAACTTCAGTCTCATGGTATACAGCCAGATATGCTTGTATTGCGAACTGAGCGTAAGTTAAATAAAGACATACTTGATAAAGTAGCTCTTTTTTGTAATGTTGAACAAGGAGCAGTAATGCAGTCAGTAGATGTTTCTACAATATATGAGGTGCCCACTATGATGCAACGTCAGGGCATGGATGAAGTAGTTTTGCGAAAGATGAATTTGCCAACTGGTGATAGCCCAAAAATGGAGGCATGGAATGCATTTTTACAAAAAAGAAAGGATGCTAAAAAACATGTAAAAATTAAGTTGGTTGGTAAATACGCTGAACTACCAGATGCATATAAATCAATTACTGAAGCTCTTTCTCAGGCTGCAATATATAATGATAGAAAATTGATTTTAGATCTATATCAATCAGAAAAAATTACTGAAGAGAATGTAGCAGAACAGCTGAAAGATGCTGATGGAATTGTCATAGCCCCCGGCTTCGGACAGAGAGGAATAGAAGGTAAATTTATTGCTTTGAAATATGCAAGAGAGAATGATATTCCAACTTTTGGTATCTGTCTAGGCATGCAGTGTATGGTTGTTGAATATGCACGATCAGTGTTGAATTTGCCCGGTGCAAATTCAACAGAGATGGATCCAAAAGCTGAAGATAAGGTTATTGACCTGATGGAGGAACAAAAACATATTACTAATATGGGTGCTTCTATGCGTCTTGGTGCTTATGATTGTATACTTAAGAAAGGATCATTGGCATCTAAAGCGTATGGTAAGTTGAAAATTCAGGAACGTCATCGCCACAGGTATGAGTTTAATAATGAATATAAATCAAAATTTGAAGCTGCAGGTATGAAATGTACCGGGATCAATCCAGATTCTGAATTAGTGGAAATAGTAGAAGTTCCTGGTTTGAGATGGTATATTGGAACTCAATTCCATCCGGAGTATAATAGTACTGTTATATCACCAAATCCACTATTTATGAGTTTCATGTCAGCTGCAGCAATTACAAAAGAAATTAGAAAAAAATAATTCTAAGGATTTAATGGATAAAAATACGATTATAGGTTTACTGTTGATTACCGCGATCATAGTTGCTTTCACAATATACAACAGACCTAGTAAGGAGCAAATAGCAGAACAGAAACGTCTACGAGATTCTATAGCATTAGTTGAAGCGCAACAGGCAGAAATTGCAACAGAATTAGGATCAAAACAGGCCAGTACTTCACTGAGTGACGATTCAGTATTAGGGCAAGGTTCAAGTCTATCGGACTTTTTTAGAGCCGGTACACCATATAATGAAGCTATAAATGATTCAACATCAGAAGTTACAATTTTAGCTAATGAGCCAGTAAATGAAGAGATTGTTGTTTTAGAAAATGATAAAATAAGATTGCTGCTAAATACTAAAGGAGGTAAAATTCAATCTGTTCAGTTGAAAGAATATCTACATTATAAGGGTGACAGCCTATATCTTTTTGAAAATGATCAGGAGTCTCGCTTTAATCTGGAGCTATTCAATCGTAATAGTTTAAGAATATCTACAGAAAATGAGTACTTTACACCAATAAAAAGTGCAGATGGTAAAACTGTAATAATGCGCTTACAGAACTCATCTGAACAATACATTGATTTAGTGTACACTCTTCCTGAAGACGAATATATGTTAGACTTTGACATACGTATTTCGGGTATGAGAAATGGATTGCATCCAGAAAGTCTTGCCAATTTCAAATTAAACTGGGAACAAAAAGTAAGGCAACAGGAAAAGGGTCGTGCATTCGAAAATCGCTATTCTCGTATCCATTACAAGTATGACAAACAGGATGATAGTAAACTTAGTGAATCAAAAAATGACCAAAAAGAACTTCCAGATCCAATAAAATGGTTCGCTTTTAAAGATCAGTACTTTTCTGCAATAGTGATTGCCGATAAACCTTTTAATAACACAATTCTTACATCACAATTACTAAATGATTCTGAATATATAAAGAACTATAAGGCAGAAGTATGGGCTCCAGTAGAAATCAGTACAGAAAGTGATCTTATAAGTGCAGGTTTTAAATACTACTTCGGACCGGTTCATTATAATACACTTAAATCTTATGATGATGGAGTAAGTAATAATTCAGATAAGCTTGAACTGGAAGAAATAGTTAGTCTTGGTTATAAATGGCTTAGTTGGGTAAACAAATGGTTTGTAATACCTGTGTTTAACTATTTCTTGACTTTAAACTGGGGTATGGGACTTATTATTCTTATTCTGACTATAATGGTCAAAATTATCATATCACCATTAACTTACAAGTCATATATTTCATCTGCAAAAATGCGTGTATTGAGACCGCAAATTCAAGAGATTGAGAAAAAATACCCGGGTCAGGAACAAGATATGATGATGAAAAGACAACAAGCCACTATGGAGCTTTACAGTAAAGCAGGTGTTAGTCCAATGAGTGGTTGTCTTCCTATGCTTATTCAGATGCCTGTCTTGTTAGCTCTATTTTTCTTCTTTCCATCAGCAATTGAGCTTCGTCAACAAAGTTTTCTATGGGCAGATGACTTGTCTACTTTTGACTCATTAATTTCATGGAGTGGCAATATTCCAATAATTACCAGATTTTTAGGTAATCATATTAGTATCTTTTGTTTGTTAATGACAATTACAAACGTAATATACACCAAATATAATATGGCTTCTATGGATACCGGTCAGCAAACTATGCCTGGTATGAAAAATATGCCTTTGTTCATGAGTGTTTTTATGTTCTTCTTTCTTAACTCTTATCCTTCAGGATTAAACTACTATTATTTCCTTTCAACATTGATTACAATTGTAATTACATTAATTATGAAAAAAGTAATAGATGAAGAAAAGATATTAGCACAATTAGAAGAAAACAAGAAGAAACCTAGGAAAAAATCAGGATTTATGGCTCGTTTACAAGAAGCTCAAAAACTACAAGAGAAGCAAGCACGTGAACAAGCAAAGCAAAATGCTAAGCGAAATTATCGGAAGTAGGATTGAAATTCTTATGTGAACTTATTTTTTATATATTTGTTTTAACTTAATACACACCTAAAAAGTTTTGTTATGAGCGAAGTAAAGAAAGAACTTGAATATGACGAAGAAGATTCCCTGAGATTTATTCAAGAACACCTTCCAGAAGAAATGAAGGATGAGTTTTCCGATGATGAGATTAACTATATAGTTGATCTGATTTATGAGTTTTATGAAGATAAGGGATTTCTTGATGCAAGTGAAGAATCTGAAATTGAAATTGATGAAGACGAATTATTGGATTACATCTTTGAAAATGCCCGTAAAGACAATGTTAGGGAATTTACCGACGAACAGATAGAAGCAATAGTAGCTGGTGAGCTAGCATATTGTGATACACTGAACTTATTTGATTAAAACCTTTTTTTATAAAAACATATTTCACCAAATCAATAAAAACTATGAAACAATTTTCAAAATTAATGGCAATTTCGCTGTTAGGTGTCTCTCTCATTTTTTCTAGTTGCGGTGCTAACCGTACAATTCAGGGAGGAGCCATAGGAGCAGGCGGAGGTGCTGCAGTAGGAGCAGGCGTTGGAGCAATTGCAGGCGGAGGCCGTGGAGCAGCAATTGGAGCTGGTATAGGAGCAATTGTAGGTGGTGCAGCTGGTGCAATCATTGGTAATAGAATGGATAAACAAGCTGCAGAACTGGAACAAATTGAAGGAGCTCAAGTCGAAAAAGTAAATGAAGGGGAAGCAATAAAAGTTACTTTTGAATCAGGTATTCTTTTTGCAACTAACTCAAGTACTTTAAATAGTGCTTCAAGAGCATCTCTTGACAAATTTGCCACTTCATTACTTAATAACCCTGATACAGATGTTGAGATCTATGGTCATACTGATAGTACAGGAAGTGATGCAATCAACAATCCTTTGTCAGTGCGTCGTGCAGAATCAGTTTACAATTATTTAAATTCTAAAGGCGTTTCAGGACAGAGAATGTCTTATGAAGGTTTTGGTTCATCTCAACCTATTGCTGATAATAGTACTGCAGCAGGTAGAAGCGAAAACCGAAGAGTTGAGGTTTTTATTTTACCTAACGCGAAAATGATTCAGGAAGCCAAAGAACAGGCAAAATAAGTAAGGTAATAACTGATTTATAAAGTTAAATACAAACTAAAATCGCGCTTCTATTTGCGCGATTTTTTTTAAAATTTATGGCTGAAGAATTAATTATTTCAAAGGGGTCTTCAAAAGAAGAATTATACAAGACACTATACCCGCAATTGGAGTCATTAGTGGAAAATGAAGATGATTTGATTGCTAATATGGCAAATATCACTTCTGCTTTGAAAGAGACATTTGATTTTTTCTGGGTTGGGTTTTATAGGGTAGTGGGTGACAGACTGGTCTTGGGACCTTTTCAAGGGCCAATTGCTTGTACAAATATAGCTTTTGGAAAAGGAGTATGTGGGAAATCATGGAAAGAAGAAAAAACAATTATTGTACCTGATGTAGATAAATTTCCCGGTCACATTGCATGCAGCTCTATGTCACGCTCTGAAATAGTTGTACCTATTTTAAAAGAGAATAAAGTTATTGCTGTGCTAGATGTAGATAGTGATAAACTAGATTCATTTGATGAAACTGATGCATATTATCTTGAGAAGATATCTCTACTATTGTGAATCTAATTTCTCAACCATACTTCTGCTCATCTCTACAATTGCACATCCTAGTTGATCAATTCTGATAGCAATAATAGATTTACCTTCTACATTTACCAGTTCACCTTCTAAGCCAATAAGTGGCCCTTTGATAACTTTAACTTTTTCACCGGGAACAAAATTTTCGGTATTGAAATCAATTGGTTTATCAGAAAAATCAAGCATGAATCTAAACTTCTCCATTTGTTCATCAGGAATTACTGTAGGAGAGTGCTCACCACGTAAAACAAGATATCTGATAACCGATGGCTGAGTTATAACAATACGCTGTTCTTCAGTGTCTACACGAACAAAAATCATCATAGGAATAAGTACCTTCTCAATTTTTTTCTTACGATCGCTCCATTGTCTTATCTCTGTTTGAACAGGCAGAAAATTCTCAATCCCCAGGGCAGATAATCTACTTCTTACCTTTTTTTCATGATGCATATTAACGTAAACAGCGAGCCATCTCTTTTTTGTCATGTTTGATTAATTTCTTTTTAGTTAGCTGCAAATATAAGGAAAAATTAATATCAGCTGTACGTTAATAATTGGTCATACTTTTAAAACTGTTAACTTTATGAAAATTACTAATTATCCTTCATTTTTTACATTAAATTTGTAGATAATATTATATATAGATACTTGATTTAATGAACAAAATATTTATTTTGCTCATTCTGTTGTTATTAAGTTCGGTTGTTGTAATCCCCTCCGAAATACCTGCTACGGAAGTGAGAGCTGTTTGGTTAACTACTAATTATGGACTTGATTGGCCTACAAACAGTAAAAGTCAGGAAGATCAAAAAAAAGAACTTATTTCGATACTTGATTCATTGAAGAAATATAACTTCAACACAGTAATGTTTCAAGTTCGTGCACGTGGCGAAGTCTTTTATAAATCAGTTATTGAACCGATGTCGTCATTGATAGCAGCCGGAGACAAAGGAGAACATGATTTTGATCCGCTTGCATTTGCCGTTGAAGAGGCTCACAAAAGAGGCTTAGAATGTCACGCATGGATAGTGACATACCCATTAGGGGGAGACAGACATGTTAGAAGTTTAGGCTCTAAATCAGTTACAAAGAAAAACCCAACTATAACTAAAAAATTCAAAGGTGAATGGTTTCTTGACCCAGGCAATCCAAGAACAGATGATTATCTTATATCTATCGTAGAGGAGATAGTAAATAATTATGATGTTGATGGGATTCATTTCGACTATATACGATATCCAGATAATAGAGGCCAGTTTCCAGATGATGGTCTTTATAGAATTTATGGGAAAGGCTTATCCAGGGCTGACTGGAGAAGAGATAATATTACTCGTTTCATAACTAAAGTATACGATTTTGTTAAGAAACAAAAACCATGGGTACAGGTGAGCAGCTCTCCTTTGGGTCGCTATAGAACTATAAATGATAGAGGCAGAGGATGGACAGCATTTGAGACCGTTTTTCAGGATGCAGGAAAGTGGATGAAACTAGGTAAACATGATGCGTTATATCCTATGATGTATTATAAAGATGAATTGTTTTACCCATATCTTGACGATTGGAAGATAAATAGTAATGAAAGAATTTTAGTACCCGGATTAGGGGCATATCAGATTATAGAATTAGGATGGAGTTCCAATGATATATTAGATCAGGTAGAATATGCCAGAAAAAACCGGGTTGATGGGCAAGCTTTCTTTAGAACACAAAATATTCTCTCCAATAGTAAAGGAATTTTAGATAGTCTGAATAAGTTATACGAACATCCGGCAAAGTTACCTCCGATGAAATGGTTATCAGATTCAATCCCAAACAGACCAAATGATTTACGTGCTGAAAAAATAACAAAGGACACTTTAGAGTTAAAATGGGAAGAAATTGAAGGTGAGAGAGTAACATATAATGTATACAGGAGTGTAAGTGATGATTTAAGCATAGATAGAGCAGAAAATATAATTGCTACAGGTTTAAAAGATAATGTACTTTATATTCCAGTACTGAATGATGAAAAAGCTTATTATTACTATGTAACAACATCTGACTCCTTTCACAATGAGAGTGATGTAAGTATTCCTGCATTCTTTTATCATTCAGAAACAATAAAGTAGGATTAAATATTGATAGCATAACAAACCATTCAGAAGTAAAAATAAAATGATGGTCGAAACATAGAATAATTGAAAAAATAGAATAATTTTGTAATTATGGATGCCAATTTGAAATTGAGGAAACAGGTTAAAAATGAGTTTATGGAGTATCTAACTTTGCATAAGCATCGTAAAACTCCAGAACGATTCGCAATATTGGATCATATATATTCTACCAAAGGGCATTTTGACATGGATACACTTTATAAATCTATGATTGAAGTGAATTTCAGAGTTAGTCGTGCTACTTTATATAATACAATTGATCTATTATTGGACTGTGGACTGGTAATAAAACATCAATTTGGCGGTAATATTTCGAACTACGAAAGAGCATATGGGAATGAAAACCACAATCATCTGATTTGTACAATTTGTGGTGAGGTCTGGGAAATGAAAAACGATGATATTCTCACTCCTGCTCAACTTAAAAAAATAAGAAAATTCAATGTAAGTTATTATAGTATGTATATTTATGGAGTATGTAGCAAATGCAGTCACGCTAAAAAAATGCAACTAAGAAAACTTACACGTTCAGTAAAAGATAAAACTAAAGATAAATAGTAATTTAATAGAAAGTGGTTGACTAGTGCATCCAAAAAAAAAGATTTAAAATGAAGGTCGATGTTATATTAGGACTCCAGTGGGGAGATGAAGGCAAAGGAAAGATTGTTGATGTTCTGACACCAAATTATGGAATTGTGGCACGCTTTCAAGGTGGTCCAAATGCCGGACATACATTGGAATTTGAGGGGCAAAAATATATTCTGAAATCAATCCCTTCAGGTATTTTTCAAGAAGGTAAATTGAACATTATTGGTAATGGTGTTGTGATTGATCCAGCTCTATTTAAACAGGAGGTTGAAGCTCTTGAAAAAAGTGGTCATAAATTGACAGACAGACTATACATTTCAAAAAAAGCACATTTAATTTTGCCTACACATAGACTGCTTGATGCTGCATCTGAAACAGCTATGGGAGAAGAAAAGATAGGTACAACCGGAAGAGGCATTGGTCCTGCATATACAGACAAAATAGGACGCCACGGGCTAAGAGTTGGAGATATTTTGAATAACTTTAAAGTGAAATATCAGAAAGCAGTGGAACGTCATAAAAAAGAACTCGATAATTATAATATTGAATATGACCTTAATTCTTTAGAGGCTGATTGGTTCGCTGGCATTGAAAAAATGAAAGAATATAAGTTTATTGACAGCGAGCAGTTTATTAATGATTATCTTAATGAAGGTGGTTCCGTTTTAGCTGAAGGAGCACAAGGATCATTACTCGATATAGATTTCGGGTCATATCCATTTGTAACATCCTCAAACACTGTATGTGCAGGAGCATGTACTGGTTTAGGAATTGCACCACGTCGTATTGGTGATGTTTTCGGAATATTTAAAGCATATTGCACAAGGGTAGGTAGTGGTCCATTCCCTACTGAACTCTTTGATGAAGATGGGCAGAAATTACGTGATAATGGCAATGAATATGGATCCGTTACTGGACGTCCACGTCGTTGCGGCTGGATTGACTTGGTATCATTGAGATATACTATAATGCTTAATGGCGTTACTAAACTTGTTATGATGAAAAGTGACGTACTTGATAGTTTTGAGACAATTAAAGCATGTGTAGCTTACAAAATTAATGGAGTAGAAACTGAAAATCTTCCATACGATATCTCGGGAGATATAGAGCCAGTATATATAGAATTGCCCGGTTGGCAAACAGATATGTCAAAAATGCAGTCTGAAAACGAATTTCCGGAAGAATTCAATAATTATATTACGTTTTTAGAGTCAGAGTTGGAAGTTCCAATATCAATTGTTTCTTTAGGTCCAGATAGAGCACAAACAATAGTAAGATAAATATAATTTTTAGTACTGGTATGGTTTTTGCCGTTATATCATGAACTATTATAGCAACAAACTGTTAAACAGATTTACAAACTAACTTATATGGCATTAATTTGGATTATATTTATTGGTATAGCTCTTTTAGGTTGGATAGTACAAGCCCGTCTTCAAAATAGGTTTAAGAGATATTCTAAAATACCTCTCAGAAACGGAATGACAGGTAGAGAAGTAGCTGAGAAGATGCTACATGATAATGGAATATATGATGTGCAGGTAATTTCTACTAAAGGTGCGCTAACTGATCACTACAACCCACTAAAAAAGACAATAAATCTTAGTGAGCCTGTTTATGATAGCTATAGTGTAGCAGCTGCTGCAGTCGCAGCACACGAAACTGGACATGCTTTACAGCATGCTTTGGGATACGCTCCCTTAAAAATGCGTTCTGCTTTAGTACCTATAATATCTTCCACCTCAAAATGGGTAATGTGGGTTCTATTATTAGGTATAATTCTAGTAGAGACATTTCCATTACTACTATGGTTTGGTATTGTAATCTTTGGGCTATCAACACTTTTTAGTTTTATTACACTCCCTGTTGAAAAAAATGCAACAAATAGAGCATTGAGTTGGCTGAGTAGTGCTGGCATTACAGATGTAAGCAATCACTCCCAGGCTGAGGATGCTTTACGCTGGGCTGGTTATACTTACGTTGTTGCAGCGCTTAGTTCACTTGCTACATTACTATATTATATAATGATAGCAATGAGTGGCAGCAGAAGATGATACTGATAGTTTATTACATATAGTAAAGACGGCAACAAATGCCGTCTTTTTTTGTTTAAATATATCTTACGATCATAATTAGTTCTAATCATATGAAAACTGTTTTAATTACCGGTGGTTCAGGTATGATAGGAAGTAGGTTGTCAAAACTACTACTAGATAAGGGTTATAAAGTAATATGGCTAAGTAGAGAGCGTTTTGTCAAAGCTCAAATTCCACGATATAGATGGGATTACCGTAAAGGTGAAATTGACTCAGATGCTTTAGAACAAGCAGATATAATTATTCACCTTGCAGGTTCAAATTTAGGTGAAGGTGCCTGGACCAGAAAAAAGAAGCAAAAAATTGTAGAAAGTCGTGTTCTAACTTCCAGACTTATACTTGATACATTGATTAAATTAAATAAAAAACCTGAAATTTTTATATCAGCTTCTGCTATTGGATATTATGGAATGCACACTGATGAGAAAGTGTATAATGAAGATGATTTTCCTGCTAAGAACGACTTTTTAAGTAGGACTTGCAAGAAATGGGAGGCTGCTGCTTTTAATTTCACTAAAGAACTTAACATTCGTACTGTTGTACTTCGAACATCATTTGTAATCCATAAAAATAGCCATACTTTTAATAAACTTAAACTTCCTGTTAGGTTTGGAATAGGTTCACCATTTGGTAGTGGAAAACAGATTTTTAGTTGGATTCACTTAGAAGATTTATGCAATCTTTATATTAAATCAATTGAAGATACAAGTATGGAAGGTGTTTATAATGCTGTTTCACCAGAACATATTTCGAACGCTGAATTTATGCGCTGTTTGGCAAAAGAAATGAAGCGCCCATTCTTTTTTCCAAAAATACCATCATTTATGCTTCGATTATTCATGGGCGAAGCTTCTGGAATGATATTAGAAGGTAGTCGAATATCTTCCCGAAAAATCATAGATAAGGGTTTCATTTTTAAATTCAATACAGCTTCAGAAGCAATTAAGGAGTCATTTTAATTAACATAATAATATAAACATTCTCATTTTTGTTATGTTTAGTATTTATAGTTGAATAATTTTTTTATTACACTACAAAAATCTATTTATGCTTACTTGATTTTAATATGATTCCAATAAATGATAATGCTCCTGTAAAAATTGAAAAACGTATAGAGATTGAAGTACCATTAGAAGTTGTATGGGAAATTCTAACTGATATAAATAAATGGTCGGAATGGAATCCAAATGTGAAAAAGGCAAAATTAAAAGGAGAACTCTTATCAGGGACATCATTTGATTGGATAAGAGATGGAGCTAAAATCACTTCAACAATACATACAATTGAACCGTTTAGATTGTTTGGGTGGAGTGGTAAAGCTTTTGGATCTTTTGGTATTCACAATTGGAAATTAGAAAACAAAAATGGTACTACTGAAGTAATTTCAGTGGAAAGTATGGAAGGTCTGCTTATGAATATTTTTAGGGGATTCATGAAAAATAATCTGGAAACATACATGATAAACTGGCTCAATTCCTTAAAGAGGGAAGCAGAAGATCAGTATTACAATGTATAGCTTATTATTTTATCATCCTTGTAATTGTATAGCATAAGACTTTTTGTTGATTTCTATAATATAAAGCTGATAATTAAACCCTTATAAAATGGACAAAATAATTTACCCTTGCATAATGTGCAAGAATAATGCTAAAGAAATGGCAGAGTATTATTTATCTGTGTTTACTGATATCGAGATTGCCGATGAAAATAACTGGGCAGTAGTTTTAAATATAGTTGGTCAGCGTGTAATGCTACTAAACGGTGGGGAAATGGCTCACCCAAATCCAACAATATCTCTGATGTATCTAACTACATCTGCTTTCGAAGTGCAAGATTTGTATAATAAATTAATAAAAGGAGGTAAAGACTTAATGCCATTAGATTCATACCCCTTCAGTGAAAAATATGCATGGGTTGAGGACCGATATAATGTTTCATGGCAAATAATTACTGCAAATGAAAAAGATATAATTCAAAAGATTGTTCCAACATTAATGTTTGTCGGAGAAAACAATGGTAAAGCAGCAGAAGCAATTGATTTCTATACTTCAAAATTTCCAAACTCAGAGAAGTTAGGTGTTTTAAAATATACAGGGGATGAGGGTGAAATACCAGGGAATATACAACATGCTGAATTTAAGATGCTTGACTACTTGTTGATGATAATGGATAGTTCAAATCTTAATTCAATTAACTTCTCAGAAGGTGTTTCTCTAGTTGTTGAATGCAAAACGCAAGAGGAAATAGATAAATATTGGGATATATTCATTTCAAATGGTGGTGAGGAAGGAATGTGTGGATGGTTAAAAGATAAATTTGGCGTTTGTTGGCAGATTGCTCCAAGTGTTTTGAAAGAGCTGCTAAAAAAATCTCCTGAAGTAATGAAAGAAATGATTAACATGAAAAAGCTTGATATTAGGAGACTGAGTGACTCTGTAATGTAAAGTTACATTTTAAAAAGTTCTATTAATGTGAATTTTTTTAATACAAATTAAATCGATTAGAATTATGACTAAGTTAAATCCTTATTTAAATTTTGATGGCACTTGTGAAGAGGCTTTCAATTTTTATAAAACAGTTTTTGGAGGTGAATTTACTTATTTCTCAAAAATGGGAGAAATTGAAGGAATGGAAGCATCAGAAGATGATAAAAATCTGATAATGCATGTAAGTCTACCAATTGGTAAAGATGTTTTAATGGGATCAGATGCACCTACAAATATGAAATCTCAATTCAAATCAGGTAATAATAACTACATATGTATTTCACCTGACAGTAAAGAAGAGGCTGATAGACTTTTTAAAGAACTTTCAGTAGATGGTGAAATTGAAATGCCTATGGAAGAAATGTTTTGGGGTGACTATTTTGGTAGTTTTAAAGACAAATATGGTGTATGTTGGATGATAAACTATTATAAGAGTGAGTAAACAGCTTAATTTATATAATATACTTTTTGACCGATGTATTAAATTATCAATTTTAAACATCGGTCAATTTAACTATTAACCATACATATTTTACGATATTATTTATTCTAAAGGCAGGGTTTAAACTAGACATAATGTTTTTATGCCTGAGGATTAAAAAATGGATAATCTTTTACGGCCAAAAATTCATTGTCAAGTAGAGTCATCTCTTTTTGTGTTAAAGGCTCATTTATTATTTCTTCTATATGATCAACACAAAAAGCGAAATTGCGGAAATCGCCAGGAGGGATAATCACATCTGCTCCAGCCTTGAAGGTATACTTCAGAGCAGCTACACCCATTTCAGGATTACTCACATCTATTGGTTTACACCAAGATTTTGGGTAAGTCTCTCTTTCTGCATCATTCAGCCATTTGCGATGTATTAAACCTTTTATAGCAATTACACCCATATCTCTTTGTTTAGCATCATTTGCTACACCTGAACCCCATTTTGCAAGCATATCCATTTGCCAGTTTATAGGAAACATAACTGTATCAAAGTTATAGAGCGACATAGCACGTAGAGCTTGGGTTTGTGAATGAGCAGAGAATCCCACTTTTCTAATTCGACCGCGCTTTTTTTCTTTCTCAATCATTTCAATTACACCATTTGAATCAAAAGCTTTATCCACATCTTCAGGTGTAGTCAGACTATGCAATTGAAATACATCAAAATAATCTGTATGAAGTAATCTTAGAGATTCTTCAAACTCTTTTTCGGCTTCTTTCTTTGTACGGATAGTTGTTTTACATGCAAGAAACAGGTCTTTCCTGTGAGGTTTTAATGAAAGACCAAGTTTCTCTTCAGCATCGCCATAAGAGGGAGCAACATCGAAATAATTAACTCCTCTGTCCAAAGCCCATGCTACATAATTATTGGATGCAGCCTGACCATCCCTACTTGATATAATTCCACCGTAAATTACAGGGAATACATTGAAACCAGTTTTACCTAATGTGCGCTTAATTTTAGGTACTGTATTTATTATACCTGAATTAAGGTCGGTTACTGTAAAAGCAGAGTTAACCTTATTTGTTGCTCCTAACGCAATTGCACCAGCTATACTGTTTTTTATGAATTGTCGTTTATCCATGTTGCTTATATTTATAGCTTTTTTTTGAAAACATCAGCAATTTATTACTAATTTGTTTTAGCAATGCGGTATAATTTTCCTGAGTCAGTGACTGCATAAAGTGCTCCATCACTGCCTGATTCAACATCTCTAAAACGTTCACCCTCATCTGCAAGTAAACGTTCTTCTCCAACTACCTTGCCATTCTCTATTACAATACGTGCAATATGTCTGCTGCTTAACCCCCCTATGAATAGATTGTTTTCCCATTCAGGAATAACAGTTGAATTGTAAAATACCATACCACTTGGTGATAATACCGGATCCCAGTAGTAGACAGGTTGCTCCATTCCTTCTTTTTGGGTAATACCATCACCGATTGTATTCCCGTTGTATTCTATCCCATAGGTTATTGTAGGCCAGCCATAATCTTTTCCTGCCTCAATTAAATTTAATTCATCACCACCTCGAGGCCCCATTTCACTAAGCCAAAGTTCTCCTGTTACAGGATGAATATCTAATCCTTGTGGGTTCCTATGTCCATAACTATATATTTCTGGAAGAGCACCTGCTTTGTTAATAAATGGATTTCCCGGTACAGCCTTACCTTCAGGAGTAATGTGTATCACCTTTCCATGAGCTGTCTCAAGCTTTTGAGCATTGTATCGTGTTTCAAGACTTGATCTTTCCCCTGTTGTAATGAATATATTACCACTTTTATCAAAAACAATTCTACTTCCGAAATGCATACTATTATCGAAATAAGGTATAGCACGGTATATTATTTGAAAGTTTTCTATATTTGTTTCATCATCTGACAACCTACCTTTTCCAACAGCTGTTAAAGAACCCTTAGGTGTTCTTTCTGCAAATGTAAAGTAGAGCAATCTGCTGGTTGTGAAATCGGGTGCTGGTGCTACATCTAATAATCCTCCCTGATTTCTGTCATCTACTTCAGGGAAACCATATATTTTCCCACTAACAGATCCATCAGTAGTTGCTATGCGCAATGATCCCCCTTTTTCTGTTATAACCAGACGACCATCTGGTAGAAATACAACAGCCCATGGACTATCAAACTCAGTAGAAATAACTTTTGCTTCGTACGGTGTAATTGTTTTAACACCTGATATTCTTGTTTGTCCAACAAAAGCAGGAGTATAATCAGTATTGGGATTTTGTGTTTCTACAGGAGGAAATTTATTTTCTGGTATTTCCTGTTCATTCTTAGTTTTTTGTTCATCACATGCTGCTGATAAAAAAAGGAAGTACAAAGAAAAAATTGATGTAATTATTAAATGTTTCATATAATATTAATTTTAACTTGAATTTAATATTACAACAAAGTAGAATTATAATAGTTTTAACAAATTGATATTTAACGTGTATGATGATAAAATAAAAACGGGGGATAAAATATTTTATCACCCGTTCGTAATATAATTTTTCTGTAAAATCTACTTTATATCAATCTCAATCCACTCTGATCTGTCAGGAGGAGTAGGAGATTTAATTATTTTGTGTGGAGTTTTTCTTAATTCATCTAATAAAACTTCAACTGCTTTTTCAATAGAAGGATCATTGCCTTTTGCTAATTCTTCAGGTCGATCAACAACTTCAATATCAGGGTATACACCAACACCTTCAATAATCCATTTACCAGTTTCATCATATACACCAAACATTGGTACTGATATATAACCACCATCAACAAGACGAGCATTGCCAGATATTCCTACCAGACCTCCCCAAGTACGTGTCCCAATTAATTTTCCTTCACCTGTTTTACGAAAGAAATATGGGAATGCATCGCCACCTGAAGAGGAATAGCCATTAATAAGCATGGCTTTGGGACCATCATGTGCAATACCAGGTGATTTCATAGGCAACTCAATATTATTTCTATGCCAGTAGACAAGTGTTCTTCTATTAAGAAGATCAATCATTCTGTCAGGAATAAAACCACCACCATTATACCTGTCGTCAATTATGAGAGCTTCTTTATCGTTGTATGTAAGCATACCTCTGAAAAGTTCCATATTACCTTCATAGGAAGTATTAGGAACATGGATGTATCCAATTCTTCCATCAGACATTTTATCAACTAAGTCACGTCTGCTTTTCACCCAATCTAAATATCTTAATTCATGCTCACTGGTGATTGTTTTTACTGCATATGTTTTAGCGTTTGTAACAGATGGTTTTTGGTTAACACTTAGTTCAATATAACTTCCACCTAAATTTTCAAGTAATTCGTAGGGATTTTGGTCAGTAGTTAATTCTATACCATTTATGCTAATAATATAATCACCTTCATTTATAAATATCCCACTTTCCGTAAGAGGAGAACGACGTTCTTCATTCCAATTTTCTCCTTCATAAATTTTCTTTATCCTATAACGTCCTGAGGCAAGATCTGCTTCGAGATCTGCTCCTAATAAACCTCCGTTAATACGTTCAACTTTACCTATATCACCCCAATCTACATATGAATGACCTGTATTGGTTTCACTTACTATTTCATTAAGTATATAGTCCAAGTCGAATCTACTAGGTACATATGGAAGTATTTGATTATATGATTCTTTTATACCTTTCCAATCAACACCATGAAGATTGTCTACATAAAAATAGTCTCTGAATATTCTGAAAGCATCGTTATATATTTGTTCCCATTCTTTTACCGGATCAATCTTCATCATAAGTCTATCAAGATCAAGTTTGCCATTTCCTGCTTTTTGTCCCGGCTGATTTTTTGCAATTGCAAAATTTCCGTTATTTCTATAAATAAAAGATTTTCCATCGGCAGATAATATTGCAAATCCAGCACCCTCTAAAATATCCTCTACTTTCTTTTCTTTTATATTAAATCTAAATATCTTGTTGCCGGAAGAGAATAATAATCCTTCCTCAGACGTACCTATAATATTATAATTTCCAGATGCCATTGGAAGTACTTCTATTCGGTTCTGAATGCCTTCTATATCTATCCTAACCTTTACATCTTTATTGTTTTTTTCTTTAAATTCATTTGCACTAGATACATCTGTTCCATTAGGTTCAACATCCTTTTCATAATAATTTAATCTAGAACCGTCATTAAGAAGTGGAATTGCGTAAATTCTAGTTGCATTGTTATATAGATAATCAAACTCATAACTGCTGAAAGTCAAATTAAAATCACGATTGGATAGAAAAAATAAAAATTTACCATCTGTGCTGAAAAATGGATTACCATCTGAGAAAACCGCATCAGTAATTTGATATTTTTTATCAGTTGATACTTGATATAACCAAAGAGCTGATTGATAGTTAGGCGAAGATTTACTGTATGCTATCCAGTCACCATCTGGAGAAAATGTATAGTCTCTAATTTCCTCCCCTGAAGCTGTATCAATTTTTTTCTCCATTCCTGTTAATACATCAACTAGCCAAAGGGCTAATGTACGATCACTATAAATCAAGTGTGTACTCTTAGGTGACCATTCTGCGCTATTTTTCCAAGCTGAGGAACCTTTTGTTATCTGACGGGGTTTTGCACCTTCCTTATTTTCGAGAAGATAAAGCTCATATTCACCAGTTTCATCAGAGAAAAATGCAATTTGTTTTCCGTCAGGCGACCAAACCGGTGAGATCTCACGAATTCCCTGAGTATTTGTAAGATTTACTATTTCACCTTTTTCTGCAGGTACGCTGAATATATCACCTCTTGCTTCAAATAAGACTCTTTTGGCAGTAGGTGATAAAGAGTATTCTCCTATAAATTCCTTTACATTTTTAAAGTATGGATGTAAATTGGGATTATCAAAATTTATAGACACACTAATTTTTTTTGAATTCCCATTTTCAAGATCAAGTGTATACAGATGACCTCCATTCTCATATACCAGTTTCCCATTACTTCCTGAAGGCCACATAACATCAAACTCTGTATGAGATGTAATTTGAGTACTTTCTCCAGTATTGAGATTGTAGCGGTGTATATTAAGGCGTTTACTCTGATCAGAAGCATAAAAAATATTGTCTCCATACCATATAGGCCATTGATCAGATCCGGTCCAGTTTGTAATCTGCTCGGAAGTATTGTTATCTAAGTTGTAAGTCCATAATTCTGTGGCACGACCACCTTTATATCTTTTCCATGTTCTAAACTCACGGTCAACAGGTGTAAAACATAATTGTGAACCATCAGGTGAGTATGTTGCAAAACCACCATTTACAATTGGCAGAGACTTTTCCATGCCACTTTTAATACTAATAGTATAATATTTTCCATTTCTTTCGCCGAATGTAGTTCTATTAGCTCTAAATAGTATGTTTTCACTATCTGGTGTCCAATCTAATACAACATTATCAAAACCTCCTCTTGGAGGCATTACACCAACAGAATTATAGAATGTAAGCTGTTTGGCTGATCCACCTTCAGAAGGCATAACCCAAATTTGTCTGTTCCCTGAGTATTCTGCTGAAAAGGCTATCCACTTTCCATCAGGTGAAATTTTTGGAAACAATTCAATACCTGGATGCGATGTTAATCTTTTGGCTTCACCACCATTTGAGCTAACACTCCAAATATCACCTGCATATACAAATACTATAAGATCACCATTTATGTCCGGGAAACGCATCATTCGCGCGTCATTCACTGCAGAGGCTTGAATATAAATAAGGCTTGCAATTGTAATTAATAATAGCTTCTTCATTAAATTAAAATTTTATAAACTTCAAATTTACATAATAAAAATGAATATAATAGTTAGCCTAATATTAGTTTTAATAAGACTTTAGTATATATAATAAATAGATAATTGTAAATTCTATTATCTTTGTTGATATAATCCATTTACTAATGAAAAAAATATTTTTATCTTTTCTATTGATTCTTATTTTCTTATCTATAGATACTAAGGCTCAAGATATAAAACCAATAATTTATCAGATAAATATTAAGGAGAATATTGGTAGTAATACATGGATATATTTAAGAAATGGAATTTACGAAGCGCATCAACAAAAAGCAAATGCTATTTTGTTGCATATGAATACCTATGGAGGAGCTGTTCTGGAGGCAGATTCAATGCGTACTGCAATTCTGAATACTCAAATCCCGGTTTATGTTTATATAGATGTGAATGCTGCATCAGCTGGTGCATTAATTGCAATAGCTTGTGATAGTATATATATGAGGAGCAGTTCTTCTATTGGTGCGGCAACAGTTGTAGAAGGTGCAACCGGAGCTGAGGCACCGGATAAATATCAATCATACATGAGAGCTATAATGAGAGCTACTGCTGAGAGTCACGGTAGAACTATTACAGTAGAAAATGGAGATACAATCACTAAATGGAGACGAGACCCATTAGTGGCGGAAGCTATGGTTGACAGAAGGTTGGTTATATCTGGTTACGCTGATTCAACGCAAATTCTTACATTAACTGCAAGTCAAGCAGTAGAACTTGGTTATTGTGATGGAATTGTTGAAAGTGTACATGAAGTAATTGTCTCGGAATTAGGATATAATGATTACGTTATTGAGATTTATAATCCTACTTTTTATGATAAAATCAGAGGTTTTCTAACAAACGGTGTATTTCAGGCATTTTTGATAATGTTTATCATTGGAGGAATCTATTTTGAATTACAATCTCCTGGAGTTGGTTTCCCATCAGCTATTGCAATTAGTGCTGCATTACTTTACTTTACTCCGCTTTATCTAACAGGTTATGCACAAAATTGGGAAGTTTTACTTTTTGTACTAGGATTAATTTTTATAGTTTTCGAGATATTTGTTATACCTGGATTTGGTGTAGCCGGAATTTTAGGTATAATATCTGTACTCTCTTCTCTAATACTGGCTCTCATAGGTAATATACATTTCAATTTTGAAGGATTACCTGCCAGAGAAATATTCAAAGCTTTTATGACTGTCATTGGAGGTATGGGTATGGGCATCGTTCTTATTATTTACTTAATGAGCAGAATAGGTAAGAAAGGTCCTTTACTTAATGTAGCCTTAAATGCAGATCAAGAAGGTTTTGTCTCTGTACCATTAGAACCTGTTAAGATTGTAGGAAAAACAGGTCTCGCAGCAACTGTTCTACGACCTTCTGGTAAAGTTAATATTGAAGGGCAATTATATGATGCTATTTCATTGCGAGGTATGATTGAAAAAGGAGATGAAGTATTAGTGAAACGTTATGAAAACTTTCAACTTTATGTGATAAGGAAGTAGAATTAAACAACAATTTAAATTATAGTAAATAATATGAGAGTTGCTGCCATAATACCAGCACGATATGCATCTACGCGTTTTCCTGGCAAACCATTAGCTGATATGTACGGAAAACCAATGATCAGAAGAGTTTACGAGCAAGTGCAAAAAGTTTTACCTGATTTATATGTTGCAACTGATGATATGCGAATATATGAAGCTGTACAGAATTTTCAAGGCAATGTAGTTATGACTTCACAGCATCACCGTAGTGGAACAGATCGTTGTATGGAAGCTATATCAAAGATTGATAAGAAATATGATGTAGTTATTAATATACAAGGTGATGAACCTTTTATACTTCCTTCACAAATCAATTCAATAATTGAATGCTTCTCAGCTCCTGATGTAGAAATTGCGACCTTGGTAAAACCATTTAAATCAACTGATGGCTTTGAAAAATTAATGAATCCACTTTCACCAAAAGTAGTCCTAAATAAGAAATATGAAGCTATATATTTTAGTCGTTCAGTAATTCCCTTCATAAGAGATGTTCAACAAGACAACTGGTTAAGTAAACATCAGTTCTACAAACATATCGGGATTTATGGATATCGGACTGATATACTTGAAAAAATCACTCAATTATCACCTTCAGAATTAGAGAAAGCTGAATCTTTAGAACAATTAAGATGGATCGATAATGGGTTTCGTATCAAAGTGGCAATTACTAAACATGAAACTATCTCTATCGATACACCGGAGGATATGAAGAAAGCATTAGATTTTTTGAGGGAGAAAGCATAAAAAAACACCCCGGAATCATATTTCCGGGGTGTTTTTTTATTTTGTCTTATTGATGTCTGAAATGAAATCAAATTAATTGTATGCTGCTAATTCTTCTTCCGAATATGCATTCTTTTTGGCAAAGAAATAGATTATAAACGGCACAATAAATAAGAAAATTGCCCAAAGGATGTTGCTAACTACATTGCCTTTTTTCATGTTGTTGGTATAGATATATCCTAACATACCATTAATTATTAAGGCCATTCCAATGATTAGATTAGTGTTAGTGATAGTACCCATAAAAAATGGTACGATCAAAAAAGCAACGCCAATTAGCATTACTATTACGCCGATGTATTTTGCAAATTCTTTCATGTGTGTATAATAATTATGTTATTGATTTCGTAACACAAATAAACACAAAATTCAACAAACTAGGAAATTATTTGTGATAAAAAATATTTTAAATGCAGCCTATAATCAAAAGCAATCGAAAAATTGATATAATTGCCTTATTCAACTACTTTTTTTTATTTTTGTAAAATTGTTTATTGTGAATTATAAAAGTTGTGGTAAAAATTCTATATTTTTTATATAACTGGATAATTTTTGTTCCAATTTTCTTTGTGATTACTCTAATTACAGCATTAGTTGTCATGATTATGACAACACTGTTTGGTTATAAATTCTGGGGTTACTATCCACCAAAATTATGGTGCATGCTCACCTGTTGGTTATCGTTATGCAGAGTTAAAACAAGTGGGCATGAGAATTTGGATCCTAAACAGTCCTATATTTTTGTGGCAAATCATCAGGGAGCATTTGATATTTTTCTGGTTTATGGCTTTTTAAATCAAAAGATAATTTGGATGCAAAAGCAGAGCCTACGTAAGATACCTTTTGTGGGTTATGCTTCTGAAAAAGCTGGACATGTATTTGTTGACAATTCAACCCCCAATACTCGAGCTAAAAGTATAATAAATGCAAAAGAAAAGATTATTGATGGAATTTCTATGGTTATTTTCCCTGAAGGTTCACGATCCCATACTGGAAAAATGGGACGTTTTAAAATGGGAGCATACTACATTGCTCATGAATTGAATCTCCCGATAGTTCCATTAACAATAAACGGTTCATTTGATGTTTTGAAAAGAAATACTCTTAATTTGAATCCAGGTAAGTTAGAACTTGTTATTCATAAGCCCATCCCCTCAGATGAAATAAATGAGGATTCAATACCAGATATAATTAATAAAACCAAAGAAATAATATATTCGGGACTTTGGGATAAATACAAAGACAAAGATGAAAAAGAATAATTTAAAACTAGACTAGTTGTATTATTTGAGAATTGTATGTGAAAATCGAATTATTAATGGTATGTATATAAAAAAGGAATGGTTGTCTCACGACAACCAATCTTCATTGTTAACCTTAAATCTAATACCATGAAAAACACGGTGCAAATATACAGTGTTGAATGATTAATTCCAAATTATGAGGTAAGTAATATGTCTATTTTAATCTTATTTAGTGTAAATGGTAGATATTTCTAATAATTAATTATGATATTTGTATTTATTCACAAAAAAAGACTAATCATAAAATTTGTAAGCTAAAAAGTTAAGTATTCCCCAATTATATCTGTACCAGCGTCGGGTAGCTGATTGTTTACCTCCAAATTGAAGTAAAAATCTTGGTCTACCGGCATTTTTATTAATATACCCAACATCCATATAATCGAAATATTTAAAACCTTTATCTTCGGCTAATTTCATCGCAGAGTAAAGAGTGAATATAGTAGGATAAATAGTTTTGTATCGCTTGGATTTTCCCCAATAATATAAACAATAAGCTGTTTTTTTGTCTTCAAAGCCTAGTATTACTCCTCCGATTATTTTATTTTGAAACCGAGTCAATAATATTGTTCCTTTACCTTTAAGAATATAAAATCGGTAAAAGTTCTCAAAGTATTTATAAGGTGGAAATCTATGAGATATTTTCTTATTATTAGTAGTTTCAATAAGTTTATATATTTCAAGCAAATTATCTTCAGAATTAAATTCTTCTAATTTGACTCCTTTTCTGATTGCTTTATTTACCTGATTTTTTCTAGTAGTTGATAGTTGATCCCAAATACTTCTTTTTCTCTGTAGTGAGTTTCTAATGTTAATCCATTTGGTAGAGTAGAATCCATTTTCTCTAAAACCTTTATAACCAAATACAGTGCTATTGATTCTATCATAACGAATTAAAAAAACTTTATTTTTTACCTCATTTACAAGTTGTCTGATAAGTGAATTGAATAAATCTATTTTTGAAAAACTATCATCATAAAAAGAGGGTTGCTGAGATACAATACACCTTTTAAAAAATGAACCTCGTAAGAAACTATTTCTTCTAATAATAACTGCAAAAACTGATGCTATAGGTTTATTGTTATCAAATGCAACAATCATTAATGGGGTATATGCAGGTGAGTTACTATACCAGTCAAACGATGAAGTGTAATGAAAAAAATTTATGTCTTTCAGCTCGGGAAGATCCTCTTTTTTGTAATATACATTTACAGCATATTCAGTCATATCTTATTTTCAACTTTGGAACAAATCAAACTCTTTAATTACCTATAAAACAAAAATACGAATAATATTTAATTGGCAACAATTATAAAACATTTATAAATAACTCTATATGCATATACTAACAAACCTTATTTTTAGTAATTTTGAAAGTTAAAAAATAAAATAATAACATTAAGGTAATATGGCACAAAAAATTTTGGTAACCGGTGGAACTGGTTATATTGGATCTCACACTGTGGTAGAACTTCAAAATGCTGGATTTGAGGTAATAATAATTGATAATTTATCAAATTCAAATGTTGATGTATTAGATGGAATAGCAAAGATTTCAGGTATTAGACCATTGTTTTATGAAATGGATTGTACAGACAAAAATGCTTTAGAATTATTGTTTAAAGAAAATTCATTCGATGGTATTATTCATTTTGCTGCTAGCAAAGCTGTTGGAGAGTCTGTCCATAAACCATTAATGTATTATCGAAATAATTTAGTCTCACTAATTAATTTATTAGAGTTAATGCCAGACAATAATGTTAAAGGCATAGTTTTTTCTTCATCTTGTACAGTTTACGGAGAACCAGATAAAAATCCTATTGATGAAAATGCACCAATTAAGCCAGCAGCTTCTCCATACGGAAATACTAAACAGATTAATGAGGAAATAATTCAGGACTTTGTACATTCAGGAGCACCAATTAAAAGTATTATTCTAAGATACTTTAATCCCATAGGAGCTCATCCATCAGGTGAGATTGGAGAATTACCTATAGGAGTTCCTCAAAATCTTGTACCTTATATAACACAAACCGGAATAGGTATCAGAGAACAGTTGAGCGTTTTTGGAAATGATTACAATACTCCTGATGGATCTTGTATAAGGGATTTTATAAATGTTGTTGATCTTGCAAAAGCACACGTTGTTGCAATAGAACGTATGTTGCAAGACAAATCTGAAGATAGAGTAGAGATTTTTAATTTAGGTACAGGTAAGGGAGCATCAGTATTGGAATTAATAAAAATATTCGAGAAAGTTTCAGGGGTATCTCTAAACTACAAAATAGTTGACCGCCGAGAAGGTGATATTGAACAGATATGGGCACAACCGGATAAGGCTAATAATGTTTTGGGTTGGACAGCGAAGGAATCTCTTGAAGATACAATAGCTTCTGCATGGAACTGGCAAAAACGTCTTAGTGAAAAAGGAATTATGTGATAATTGATTAGAATAATTCATAAAAAAGTCTGAACTAATAATTTCAGACTTTTTTATTACGATATTTTCAAGTAAATATTCAGAAATAATATTCGATTACTAAATAAAAATCCTCATCACCATCAGAAGATTTCTCTATCTCGATCTTGTTTTCTCTTGCAAGCCAGCCAATAGCACTATATACTTCCTTTTCTGAAAGTCCAGAGTTTTTACATAGCTGCTTAATATTCCATCTTTGATTATTATTTAATAGATTCCAGATTATGCCGGCATTTGTTCCAATCGATTTCTTGTTCATTTTGCCTGTTTTATTTTGGTTACTGTTGAAACGTACAAACTGGTCTTTTTGTTTTAAAAAAAGAATAAATATCCATTTCAAAATTTGCAGAGGATACTGTAATAAAAAAAATTATATTGTGAAATAAATTATAAAATATAGAAATACGGCTGGTATTGCAACAATCAGACTATCTATTCTGTCTAAAATTCCACCATGCCCGGGAATTAAATTCCCGGAGTCCTTTACAGAGCTTGTTCTTTTTATTAATGATTCAAACAAATCCCCCAGTGTTCCAAATAAAGAAACTATTATTGCGTAAATAGACCAAAAAGCTATTGATAGATCAGGAAATAATTTTGCGAAAATAAAAGATGAAATGACTGTAAAAAAAATACCTGCAATAAATCCCTCAATTGATTTTTTTGGAGAGATATGTTCTATCAGTTTATGTTTACCTATAAGAGATCCTATAAAATAAGCTGCTGTGTCACTTACCCAAAGAAAAACAAAAAGTGCGAGAATTAATATATGATCATAGTTATTGTTTCCATAATTAAATGGCTGGGAATATGAAATTAACATAAGCAGACATAATGGTAATGTTATATATAACTGTCCAAAAGCTGAGTATATTATTCCATGCAATACATCATCTCTCTTAATGAAGGTTGTGGAAGAAATTAGAATAAGAAAATAAGCCAGAACTGTTGCTGGCAGTAAATACTTTGAAATATTCTCCAGATAAAGGAAAGCAGCTAAGAATATCAAAACGCCCATTGTGATATTGAAAATCTTACTAATAGCATGGGATGTATCTTTCTCCATCATTCGGTAAAATTCGAATAATGCAATGCCGAGTATAAAGCTGAAGATTATAATAAAAGGATATCTTCCTCCTAACACACCAAGTAAAATAATTAGTATGTATAGAATCCCAGCAGCAGCACGTGTGATAAGGTCCCTAATATTCAATAAATTCATTCAATGCGATTTTCAATACTTCCGGATGAATCGTGAAATTACTATCTAATGTGTATTCTCTTATAATTCAGATTCATTTTCCGCATGCTCTTCTAATTCATTCTCTTCAGTCTTTGATTCCTCAGTTTCAAAATCAATTCCTTTTTCAATAAGAATATTGTACCATGAAATAAGTTTTTTAACATCTGATGCGTAAACGCTTTCTTTGTTGTATTCAGGCAGGACTTCTATCAAAAAACTGAATAATTCTTTTGAAGATGATTTTGAGTTAAGTAAAACAGGTTTACTATTCTCCTTTTCTTTTATTTTTTTAAATACTTCTTTAAGAGGAATATCACCATCATTTGTATACATCGAGACATCACTTAATGCTACAATCTTTTCGTGCATATATACCGGGATCCTTTTACCATCTATCAAGGATTCAACGATATTCATGTTTTGGTTTGTAGAGATTAATTTATATAATCCGGGACGTCCGGTAATTGATAATATTTTGGTTAGCATAATTTTATTTGTTATTTAAAAAACTCTTCATTTAACAGACTGCAAAAGTAATCAGACTCGGCATTATTCGCAACTATTATCGCAAATTCTACAAAATATTTTATTTGTATTGTTCTTATTTACTGAATTATTTCTTTGATAAGTAGCCTTTATCAAGAAAATTCATATAATTTCGTAATACCTATAAAAAATCAAGAAATATGATAAATAAAATTGTAACAATGCTGCTAATTATCACTTCTCTTATTTCATGTATTGGGAATAAGTCTAATGAAAGGGTAGATTCGGATGAAGACCAAACTGTAGAATCTATATTGCAAAGCAATGATGGAGATATGTTTATGCTTATTGGTACATACACTTCTGAGAATGGAAGTAAAGGGATATATGTAAACAAATTAAATATATTAACAGGAGCATCAGACTCAATTAGTATGGTTGAAATGGAAAATCCATCATATCTGACATTAAGTCCCGACATGAAATTTGTTTATGCTGTCTGTGAGGGTGGAGAAAAAAACAGTTTTGTTAATTCATTCTCATTCGATAGAGAAAAAGGTTTACTCACACCAATTAATTTTCAACCTACAATAGGTGCCGATCCATGTTATATCACCATAGACAGTAAAGGAGAAAATATTCATACTGCTAATTACAGCGGGGGCAGTATTACTACATTTCAAGTAAATAGTGAAGGAATAATATCTGCTGCAAATTCAGTTTTGTTTTTTGAAGGCAATGGTCCAGATTCTGTTCGTCAGAGTAAATCTCATTTACATAGTGTTATGTATTCTCCTGATGGTAAATTTATTTTTGCAACAGATCTTGGAACTGACAAACTATATCGTATTTCAGTATTGGATTCACCATTTGAGGGTCAGCCCTCTTTACAACAAAATAGTCTGAAAGAATTTTCTCTTCCATCAGGTACAGGACCTCGACATTTTGATTTTCACCCTGACGGTGGTCGTTTCCTTTATTTACTAGGGGAATTATCAGGTGAAGTGCTGGTGTTTAATTATAATAATGGAACTCCTGATTTAGTTCAGACAATCGCATCTGATACTACAGGCGCAAGAGGTAGTGCTGATATTCATGTTTCTCCTGATGGTCGCTTTCTGTACGCATCGAATAGATTAAATGCTGATGGAATTTCAATTTTTTCAATTAATACTGATAATGGATTACTCACTAAAGTTGGATATCAGCTTACAGCAAAACATCCTCGAAACTTTGTAATTACACCTAATGGTAAATTCCTTTTATTAGCAAGTAGAGATGAAAATAAGATAGAAGTATATGAAATAAATAATGAAACAGGAATGCTGAAAAATACAAATCGGAATATATATATAAGTAAGCCAGTCTGCATAAAATTATCATCTATTGAATAACTTTACAAGTGATGTTTTTCTATAAATTCTAATTCTTTCATTTTGTAACAAATCATAACTAAGCTAGAAGTATAGTGTCATGCACTGTTTCTGTTATTTCCTAATTTAATATTCGATTTCTTTGAAATTAACATTGCGAAAATACCAGCTATAAGTAGCCAGAATAACTGACGACCTCTTCTCATTAGTGTAACCACAAGCCAGATCTCGTTACTTTCAACACCTATAACATCTAACATTACTTTATTACCATACTCTTCAACACCAATTTGAGCTGGTATTACCATTCCTATAGTTTTAAATAGAGAGACACCCATTTCGATAACTACTGTCTGCATCAGACTTATGTCTAGTCCCATCATTATTAATACTATATAAAACTCTATAGCACTGAAAATCCAATATACAATACATAATAAAAATGCAATAAGAAATCGTCCCTTATTATCACTGAAGTAATCTGAGGTCACTCTATTCATTTCGTAAGAAGAGTGTATCAATTTATTCGATAGAAATTTCCACTTAGTTTTTTTTCTTAGTTTATCTATTGTTTTAGCAATAAATAGTTTAGGATGAACAATAAACCTTAAAACCAAAAAAGAAAGAGCAAATATTATAATGATAAATATTATAATCAGTAGAAAGTTTGTGCCATTACTTGTTATAGAATCAATAGTTAAATATAGTATAGAAAATACCATTAACAAAACACTTGAGATAACAAATAATACCCTATGTAAAAGTATTGAACTAACACCTTTTGTACCATCAATTCCTTTTTTGTATAGAATAGCTGCTTTAAGACTTTCTCCTGCTATTACACTTGTCGGATTAAAAGCAGATAACATCTCACCAACATGCCGATACATAAAAAGTGAAGAAAATGAGATCTTTTTTCCTGCGTCTCCTAAACATAAAGACCATGCAATTGTAGATGCACTGTAGGATATTAATGAAGCAATTACAACTCCTGCAAACATTCCAGGCATCTCTGATAAATACATCTTAAATTTATCAAAATCTATTGATCCAATAAACCTGCTTATAAGAATAATAACAGTAGCTAAAAGTACTGTCATAATATAAATTCGATATTTTCGGATGAATGTTACCATAAATTATAGTATAGAGCTATGTCATGCCAGGTTGTGACTTAAAATAAAAGCTTCACTTGGCTTTCTAAGCAGATATTATGATGTATATGATAGATCGAATATTTAAGTTATTACAAGTTACCCAATAAAGTTATGTCATGGATGTTATAGGGAGTGGCTTGATAAACAAAGTAGTTCAACCAGTTTATATACAACATATTTGCATGTGATCTCCATTTAACTAAAGGTGGTTGAGTTGGATCATTATTCTTATAGTAGTTTAAGGGGGGGGCAACATTATCCATTCCCTTCTCTTTATCTCTAATGTATTCGTTATGAAGTGTCAGAGGTGAATATTCAGAATGGCCTGTCACATAAAACTCTCTTCCTCCTCGTGATGTTGCTATATAAACACCTGCTTCATCTGACTCAGATAATATAGTCAAATCGTTATGTTGTTTTATCTCTTCGGCTTTGAGTGTAGTGTGTCTGCTGTGTGGTGCATAATATTCATCATCAAATCCCCTGAATAACGGAAATGAAGGGTCATTGACCTTATGTTTAAATACTCCAAATAATTTTTTGTCTAAAGGATATTTTTTAATACCGTAAAAATGGTACAGAGCTGCTTGAGCAGCCCAACATATATAAAAAGTTGAGGTCACATGAGTTCGTGCCCAGTCGCATATCTGAGTCATTTCACTCCAGTAATTCACCTCTTCAAATTCAAGCATTTCAACTGGTGCACCTGTAATAATCATTCCATCAAAATACCTGTTCTTAATTGAAGAAAAATTAGTGTAGAACGACATCAAGTGTTCAATAGGAGTATTTTTTGGTGTATGAGTAGAAAGTCCCAAGAATTCAATCTCAATCTGTAATGGTGAATTTGACAGTAATCTCAATAGATCGGTTTCTGTTGAGATCTTAAGTGGCATGAGATTAAGTATGAGAATCTTGAGAGGGCGTATGTCCTGAGTCGAAGCCCGTAAATCCTCCATAACAAAAATGGATTCTTTTTTCAATATTTCGATAGCCGGTAATTTATCGGGTAAATTTAATGGCATAATTTATTCTATTTTATAACCTAAATACTATCGTTTCTATATTAAAACGATATCCTCTTTTTTAATTTTAATCTCGCAGTAATGACACTGTATTTCCACTTTTTCTTTATCAGTAACATGGAATCTGGTCTTCATTGGTTCATTATTGGAGATACATTTGGGATTATTGCACTTAACGATCTCAATAATTTCGTCCGGTAAGATAACTTCTTTCTTCTCAACCACCTCAAAATTACGGATAATATTTAGTTTTACATTCGGTGCAACTAAAGCAATACGATTAATCTCATCTTCCTTGAAAAACTTATCAGAGACTTTGATTAGACCTTTAGATCCCATCTTGTTACTGTTTAAGTTATTACCAATTGTAATACGGTTGTCAAGTCTCTGCAACTGAAGCAGGGAGACGACTTTAAATAATGCCTCAGTTGGAATATGATCAATTGCTGTACCGTTTTCAAGTGCGGCAACTTGTAATGCTTTTCCCATATATTCTAACTATTTATTTCTTTTAACTTACAGATATTCCAAAACAAGTGCTTGAATTAAATCACACTTATTCCCATTAGATCACATATTATAGCCTGTCGGGTGTACATTCCGTTTTTTGCTTGTTGGAAATAATATGCTTTTGGGTTCTCATCAACATTCTGATCTATCTCTTTAACTCTTGGCAATGGATGCAATACTTTAAGATTTTCTTTAGATTTTGATAACATTTCATTGTGAAGAACATAGACATTCTTGACTTTTTCATACTCCATTAGATCTGTAAATCTCTCTTTCTGTACCCTTGTCATATATAGAATATCAGCACTATTTATAGATTCGGCCGAGAAGTTAGTGTATTCTCTGTAAGGAATATTTTTTTCGTCGCAGAACAACTTGTATTTCTCGGGAATATGCAACTCCTCAGGTGCAACAAAGTTAAAAGTGGGATTGAAGTACGATAAACCCTGTATCAGAGAATGAACAGCGCGACCATACTTCAGATCTCCTACAATCGTTATTGTGAGGTTCTCAAGAGTACCTTGTGTTTCGTAAATAGTAAACAGATCAAGCATTGTTTGTGTAGGATGCTGATTCGATCCATCACCAGCATTTATAACAGGTACTGGTGAAATTTCAGAAGCATAGCGGGCAGATCCTTCCAAATGATGTCGCATTATTATTAAGTCGGCATAGTTACTGACCATCATGATGGTGTCTTTTAGTGACTCACCTTTAGTTGAACTACTTGTAGCTGAATCAGAGAATCCAATAATTCTTCCTCTCAAACGATTCACTGCGGTTTCAAAACTTAAGCGTGTTCGTGTAGATGGTTCAAAAAATAGAGTGGCACATACTCTACCTTTCAACAGATCACGGTTTGGATTCTCTTTAAATTTAGTTGCACTTTCTAGAATACGAAAAATATCCCACTGATCATAATCACCGATGTTGACTAAACTTCTGGCCTGCATATATTAATTTTTTTCTTATCGAGAACTTTATTTCACAAAAGTAATCAAAATGACTCAAAATAAACTTTGTAAAACCTGTTTAAACCTCCAGGTCAATGTCAAACAACTCAAGCCAGGGAAGTCCCTGAATTTTTAATTGTTCCATAAACGGATCCGGATTAAACTCTTCAACATTAAAAACTCCCGGTTTTTTCCAAATTCCCTGCATAAACATCATAGCTCCTATTGTAGCCGGAACCCCAGTAGTATAGCTTACACCCTGAGCACCTGTTTCTTTATAAGCTTCTTCGTGACTGCAGTTATTATATATATAATAGGTTCTTTCTTTACCATCTTTTACTCCTTTTATACGGCAGCCAATCGATGTTTGACCGGTATAGTTTTCTCCCAGTTCACCCGGATCAGGTAACACCGCCTTAAGAAATTGAATAGGAACTATCTTTTGACCATTATATTCAACTTCATCAATACGAGCCATACCTATATTCTGAATTACACGAAGATGGGTAAGATACTCCTGACCAAAAGTCATCCAGAAACGAGCACGTTTAAGGGTTGGAAAGTTTTTCACTAGTGACTCCAGCTCTTCGTGATATATTACGTATGATTCTTTTGGTCCTATTTCAGGGTAGGTGAGAGGTTTATGTATTTCATGTGGCTCTGTTTCAATCCACTCTCCATTTTCCCAGTATTTCCCTTTCTGAGTTACTTCACGAATATTTATCTCCGGATTGAAGTTCGTAGCAAATGCTTTTCCATGATCACCGGCATTACAATCTACAATGTCGAGGTAATGAATCTCATCAAAATGATGTTTCGCAGCGTATGCAGTAAATACACTAGTAACTCCTGGATCGAATCCACAACCAAGAATTGCTGTTAATCCTGCTTTCTCAAATTTATCTTTGTATGCCCATTGCCACTTATACTCAAACTTTGCCTCATCCTTTGGTTCGTAATTTGCGGTGTCCAAGTAGTTTACACCCGCTTCCAAACAGGCATCCATTATTGTTAGGTCCTGATAAGGAAGAGCAACATTTATAACAATTTCGGGTTTAAACTCATTCATTAGTGCAACTAATTCAGGAACATTATCCGCATCAACTCTGGCAGTTTTAATTGTTATACCGGTTCTTTCTTTTACACTTTCTGCAATATCATCACATTTACTTTTTGTGCGGCTTGCTAACATGATATCTGTAAAAACATTGCTGTTCTGTGCAACCTTATTGGCTACCACTGTACCAACACCTCCGGCACCAATAATAAGTACTTTTCCCATATTTTGTGTATTTTAAATTTGATATTCCTTAGTACAAACTTACATAAAAAATCATTATTATAATGTCTATTGTTGAAAATAGAATCAAAGGGTGTTTTAAGTAGTGCTTTTTTTAGTTAAAGTGTAATTACTATATTTGTACTGAGCAAAAAGATATAATCCTGTCATAAATAGTAATTATTCTGCACATCTAAGATTGAGTATATAAAATTGATAACAAACTATGAAAGAGGAAAAAATAGAGCAAATATCACGATCAACAAGCGCAATAAGTAATTGGTCTATAAATTTATTAAACGATATCGGCATTTCGGAGATAGGGGTTAAGTACCTTAATATGTTATTATTAGCAACTGCTTTGATTATTGTGGTATTTATTGTTCAAAACATAACCCGATATATATTACGACTGATTTTAAACAGATCTGCAAAAATCACTAAGATTCCAATTCTTACTCATCTTGAAAAAAGACGATTTCCGCATTATTTGGCAATGGTCCTACCATTCAGTATAGTTAAAGGATCTATTCCTATAGTGTTCGACCAATTTCCCAAGCTAATGAATTTTATGAATAAGGCTGCAGATGTCTATTTGATATTCTATATCATCTGGCTTATCATGTCAGTAATTAATGCTGCCTCTGATACAATACGATTAAAACCAAGTCTGAGAGATAAACCACTTGATAGTTATGTCCAGGTTATCAAGATTGTCTTTTACATTATAGGATTTATTATACTGTTCTCAATTCTCACAGGACAAGATACAACTACAGTTATCGCAGGCCTGGGTGCCGGATCAGCAATATTAATGTTAATTTTTAAAGATTCCATTTTGGGTTTTGTTGCCAGTCTGCAAGTAAGTGCTAATGATATGGTTAGAATTGGTGATTGGATAACGATGCCAAAATATGGTGCTGATGGTGATGTCATTCAAATAACGCTAACAACAGTTAAAGTTAGGAATTTTGATAAAACAATAACCACCTTACCTCCATATGCATTGGTATCAGATTCCTTTCAAAATTGGCGAGGGATGCAAGAGACAGGAGGTAGGAGACTTAAGCGTTCAGTGCATATCAAACAAAGTACAATACGTTTTATCAGACCTGATGAACTAGAACATCTCTACAAAATCGAACTTATCTCAGAATATGTTAAAACCAAAGTAAAAGAGATAGACAAATACAACAAAGAAAACAGTGTTGACAAATCATTGCTAATCAATGGACGTAATCTAACTAACATTGGCCTTTACAGGCAATATATTTATAATTATTTGAAGAGTCATCCAAAGGTCCACAAGGAATTATTACTTATAGTAAGACAACTTCAGCCTAATGAGAAAGGAATGCCACTTGAGTTATACTTTTTTACTGCAACTACTGCATGGGTTGAATATGAAGCTATTGTATCCGATATTTTTGATCATATAACTTCTGCAGCGGTCTATTTTGAACTTGAGTTGTTTGAAGATCTTTCGAATGATTAATTTTATATCTTTGCTATTTAATTGTTTTAATATAGGTTAATCAAATGTTTAACATTTATAGATAACGGTGCATAATGAAGAAAATATATAGTGTATTTACGGGAACAGGGAGTTATGTTCCAACTAAACAAATTAAGAATGATTTCTTTCACTCAAATGAATTTTATGATTCAACTGGGAAGAAGTTAGATACTCCTAATGAAGAAATTACCCGTAAATTTGAAGAAATTACGACTATTGCAGAAAGGCGATATGCAGAAGATGATCAAGTCACTTCAGATCTTGCACTTATTGCATCTAATAAAGCTATTGAATCTGCAGGTATAGATAAAGAAGAACTAGACTATATAATTTTTGCACACAATTTCGGAGAAACCAGAGTTGATGATATTCAAATAGATGTTTTACCAACGATGGCTGCAAGATTAAAGCAGAAACTAGGCATTAGAAACCCTTCCGCAATTGCATACGATGTGTTGTTTGGATGTCCAGGCTGGGTTCAGGCAGTTATTCAGGCAGACTACTATATCAAATCAGGAGATGCTAAAAAAATACTAGTTGTTGGGGCCGATGTACTCTCACGTATTTCAGATCCTCACGATCGTGATAGTATGATTTATGCAGATGGAGCAGGAGCAGCTATTATGGAAGCAAGAGAGAGCGAGACCCCGATAGGTATTCTTGGCCATAATTCACGTAGTGATGCATTGGATTATGCAAAAATGCTTTATATGGGATATTCATATGAACCAGGACTTGCAAAGAAAAAAGTGCATTTTCTAAAAATGAATGGTCGCAGACTATATCAATATGCATTGTCAAACGTACCAAATGCAATTAAGGCAGGCCTTGATAAATTAAACTTAAATATCACTGATATAAGTAAAGTTTTGATTCATCAGGCAAACGGAAAAATGGACGATGCAATCTTGAAGCGTTTGTTTGAGCTATATAATATTAATGAAGTTCCTGAGTATATTATGCCAATGACAATCTCATGGCTTGGGAATTCCTCTGTAGCAACAGTTCCTACACTACTGGATATGATTATTCGAGATACAATGGACGATCATCAACTTGAGAGTGGTGATATTATTGTATTAGCTTCCGTTGGTGCAGGTATGAATATAAACAACGTTGTTTATAAACTCCCATAAATTTACTCATTCAGATTACTACTTATCAGGATTGAATCTGTAAACATTAGATTCTCTTTTCTCAAATCCTAATTTTTGATATAGTTTATTTGCGGCTATACGACTGGGATGTGAAGTCAGGTCAATCTTGGTTACTCCTTTATCGCGGGCAATTTGTAATGCGTGCCATATTAAAGCAGTACCAAGACCTTTTCCTCTTTCATCTTTATCAACAATTACATCCTCAATCCATGCTTTTTCACCTGTAGGAATAGTAACAAATACCACTGTTACTGTTCCAATCACTCTTTTATTTTCATCATATGCAAGACATAGATGAACATTGTCTGATTCAATAACTTTATTAAGTTCATCATATGATGGGTACTCATCTCTTCCTGTTAGTTGGGGCATTAATTTCTTAAAAGCATCAACAATACTTTCATCAATTTGTGTTATTCTTTCTATATACATTCTTTTTTCAGGATAATATAATAGTTTATTTTTTCAATTGCAAAACTTGATCAACTTCCCTTATTAATAAAGGGAAAGCAGGAAACGTCATGTCATGTCCATATCCTTGAATTTCAATAAGTCTTGTATCTTTATGTCCTACAATCTTCATCATTCGTGCCAAATATGCATTCTCTTCATATCTTCCAAGCATCTCCAATTCACGGTCCCCGGTAATCAGTAATAACGGAGGTGCACTATTCCTTACATGATAAAGTGGGGCAAACTCATCTACAAATGGCTGTGTATCTTTCATGCCATATCCTTCCCTGATATTAAAATGGGTTATAGTTTGTCCACTTAAAGGGATAAGTCCGGCTATACTGTCGGCATCTATTTTATATTTTGCTAAGTATTCTTTATTTAATCCAATCATCATTGTCAAATATCCTCCTGCTGAATGTCCTGAAACAAAAACTTTTGATCTGTCTCCTCCAAATTCTTCTATATTTTTGAATACCCATGCTACAGCCGCGGCTGCATCTTCAATATAATCAGGTGCTTTAGCCTGCGGTGAAAGTCTGTAATTTACACCAATTACACAAAGATCTTTGTTTTTAAGTGCTTCAGGTATTTCTTTATTTCCGGCTGTAAGTCCACCTCCATGAAACCAAACAATAGTGGCAAATCTTTTTACGTTTGTGGGATAATATATATCTAAGTTACATCTCTCATTTATTGAATTATTTTGTTGTCTGGTAATTTCATCGTAATACGGAATGTCTAAAACTGTTTTATAACTAGTCTCCTGTGCAACAGATAAAACTGTGTAACTTACAAGTATGAAAAATATAAATATCTTTTTATTCATGTCAAAAGTTCATAAGAATATTAAAAACAATCTGGATCTGTTCTATTAGCAGTAGCAGTTACAGATTTAAAATCTTTATCGAATCTGAGTAAGAGCATCTCTATTAGCTTTGTATGAAATGTAGCATATAGTTTTGAGGAGATATGTTTTCTGTCTTTTCGTTTTAACAATCCAAAACGTAACTCCTTATCATCTACCCAGATTTGGGGTTTAAAAAAAGCTTCATTTTTCCATATTAATGCACCATAAGTTAATCTTCCATCCTCTGTACACTCCCACTTTTCGGCCTTTTTATTTTCGATTGCTTCGTAAATCTTATCCAATAAAATATCCGGATGATTAGTCTGAATAATAACTGCCATTATAAAAATTATTGTCTGAAGTTTTTCAATGCGTTACTAACTGAACCATGTAATATCAATAAATTTTTAGCCTGTTCATAGGGTAGACCTAGTTCTTCAACTAACATACGTGTACCTCTGTCAACTAACTTCTGGTTTGTGAGCTGCATATTAACCATTCTGTTGCCTTTTACTCTGCCAAGTTTAATCATTGTTGTACTTGAAATCATGTTCAAAACCAATTTTTGTGCTGTACCTGATTTCATCCTTGTGCTTCCAGTTACGTATTCAGGTCCCACAATTGGTTCTATCTTTATATCTGCTTCTGTTGCGACAGGTGATCCGGGATTACAACATATCGCTGCAGTAAGAATTCCATTTGCACGAGCGTTGCGTAAAGCTCCAATAACATAGGGTGTTGTACCCGATGCTGCAATTCCAACCAAAACATCATTTTGATTAATCTTAAACTCTTTTAATTCCTCCCATCCTTTTTCAAAATCATCTTCTGCAGCTTCAACAGGATTTCGCAGAGCTATATCGCCTCCTGCAATCAATCCAATCACATAGGTGTTTGGCATCCCATAGGTTGGAGGAATTTCTGATGCATCCAATACTCCAAGTCTACCGCTAGTACCTGCACCTATATAGAAAAGACGTCCACCTTTTTTCATTCTTTCAATGATACCAGTAACCAGCTTCTCTATTTGCGGTATTGTTTTTTGAACAGCTAAAGCTACTTTCTGATCCTCTAAATTAATTTCATGAAGTATCTCTTCAACTGTTTTATTTTCAAGATTGTCGTAAAGAGATGGTTGTTCTGTTAGCTTATCAAATGACATATAATTTCAATTAAAGTGTTTTTGAATAATACTCAATTAAACCGATCATAGGGGATTTCAATATCTTTCCTGTAATAATTCCATTTAATTGTGCAGTTTCTTTTAATATATCCGAATAATACCAGGCAATGGAACCCACAAAGTTAACACTCTTTTCACTAAAATTATACTGCATGATATTTCTTTTGAAAAAGTCATTAAAGCTATTAATTACAATCTGCCTGATAGACTCATCATCCAGATGTTTACTAATAAATGGTGATAGGCTTGCCAAAAAACGACTTGGAAAGGGTTGGCGGTAAACTTTGTCGATAATGATTGAGGGAGTTAGTTCATATTCGTCTAGTAACAACTCTTTTAATCCTGGTGTCAATTGATTTTTTAAAGCATCTCCGATCAATTTTTTACCTATATAGGCACCACTGCCTTCATCTCCTAAAATAAATCCTAGAGGTGAGATCTGATTTATTATTCTATTACCATCCCACTCACAGGAATTACTTCCAGTACCTAATATACATGCAATTCCAGGTTTATGGCCACATAAACTATGTGCGGCTGCAATCAGATCACTATAAACTTCGATAGTCTCAATAGGGAATATCTTAAAAATTGCACTCTTTACAATAGGAATATTTTCAGCTATGCATCCAGAACCATAAAAATGAATTTTACTAATATTCCACTCTTTGAACTCAGGAAAGACATTATTATGAATTTCATTTGATATTTGGTCTTCTGTTTGAAATACCGGACTTATTCCTTTTCCTGAATAATGTTTTAATATTTCATTTCCTTTTATGAGGCACCAATCAGTCTTAGTTGCGCCACTATCTGCAATTAATCTTTTCAAAACGCTGTTTTATAATTAAATCTTTATGTATATATTTCTCTTATATAAAATATAGCCAAACAACCAACAAGCTGATACAAATAAGAGAGCGTATAATAACGATCCAAAATAATTACCTGCCCATGGTTGAATTAGAGTGCTGTATATATAATTCTTAATTGGTATAATTTCGCCTTGCCAGCTAACTTTAATATTTAATAAAAGATTTGCCATAACCCCGGCAAAGACATAAACTATCAGAGGGTTAACTCCAAAAGCATGGAAAAATCGACTCCATTTTTTATTTTGGTTGATATCAATAATCCATATTAATAAACCGAGCAATTGAGCTGCAAAACCAGTTGTTGTAAGAACAAAAGTAGGGCTCCAGATTTTTTTATTTATAGGACAATTATAGCTAAAAAGCAGCCCGGAAAAAGCCAAAACAGTTCCCCAGATCAATAGCTTTTCTACTCTTGTATGATTATCTTTATGTTTTATGATTAAACCTCCAAAAAGAAAACCAATAAGGACATGGGCTATTGATGGAATTGTACTTAATAATCCTTCTGGCTCAAATGCTATTTTAACACCCTCTTCTGTCCAATCACTTATCATATGGTTTTCTCCTAATATTGCTCTGTCAACAACAGAAATTATATTCTGTTCCGACATCTCATATCCGTTACCAACCAACAGCAAAAAATAATACCCAATCAATAGTATAGAAATGGTCAATATGATATGCCTTTCTTTAAAAAGAAGCGCTATCAGTGATGCAAATCCATATGCAAGAGCAAGCCGCTGTAAAACTCCAAGAATTCTAATTGTATCAAAATGACCGGCAGCCTCAATAAATGATTCACTTGATGCAAGTCCCCTGCAAAGTTGTCCAAACCATCCCAATGCAAGTCCAATTAAAAAAATTAATATCGTGCGACGTACTACTTTCCATATTGCAGCGCCTGATGGTTCGAAATCGAATTTTCTTAGGGACATGTATGTAGATACACCCATAATAAACATAAAAAACGGAAATACAAGATCGGTTGGAGTAAGACCGTGCCAATGAGCATGACCAAGTGGTGTGTAAATATAATTCCACGATCCGGGATTATTTACCATAATCATACCGGCTATTGTAATTCCTCTAAGTATATCCAGTGATAATAGTCTGCCACTTTGATGTGGAAATGTAATTTTATTCATTTATACGGCTAAATGTAATTTGATAAAATTGTGCTTATTATTTATAAAGATAATATTTTTTTGAAAGCTTTCTAAAGTAATCTTCATCTTTAGTCCAATGTCTGCTTATATCTTTATAGGAATGGTTCTTTGAAAATTCAATTCTGATTTTATCGCTTCCGCATACTTTGTCAAACATATTGTACCGATTTTCTGAAGCATGATCAAAAACTTTCTTATCGGGAAATAGTTTAGCTGCCACTTCCATGATGTGAAACTGAATATCTGAGAGGCGAACTTTGGAGAAATCGGTAATATATATTTGGACTCCCTGAAAATTCTCACCTTGGCCAACAGAATAGTAGGGCTTTAAATGAATTGGACGAAAATTAACTCCAGATAGACTTTTAGAATTAAGGGCAGCGGCAAATTCCTCTGCATTTATCCATTCGGCGGCAACAATTTCAAAAGGTAGGGTATAACCAACACCTATTGATACATAACCTAGTTCACCCAATATTCCTGTAACAGGATAATAGTAGGCAGAGTGATAGAATGGTATATGAGGTGAGGTTGGGACCCAAGGCAAGCCGGTATCTTCAAATTTCATTTTTCTTTTCCATTTTTTCATCTTAATTACAGACAATTTACAGGGATTTTCTAACATACCTTCACCGTTAATCATCTCGGCTAACTCACCGCATGTAAGTCCATATATATATGGTATCTTAAGCTGACTTACAAATGAAATGAAGCCATCCTCAACAAGGTTACCTTCAATTTTTTGTCCACCTAAGGGGTTTGGACGGTCAAGTACCATAAACTCGATATTATTTTCTGAAGCAGCCTGCATTGCCAGGTACATAGTAGAAATGTATGTGTACGAGCGACAACCAATATCCTGTATATCATAGACTAATACGTCAATCCCCTCAAGCATTTCAGAAGTTGGTTTTCTTGTAGAACCATACAGAGAATAGACAGGTACTCCAGTATTCGGATCGTTAAAATCGGATACTTTGTCTCCTGCATGAACATCACCTCGTACCCCATGTTCAGGTCCATAAAGCGCAACCAATTCCACACCATTAGCCTCGTGTAGAATATCTATAGTTGATCTTAAGTTGTCATCAACTCCTGTAGGGTTTGTAATTAATCCCACTCGTTTTCCTCGTAGTTGTTTAAAGTTATCATTTTTAAGAACCTCAATTCCTGTCTTAATCTTTATATCTTGAGCAAAAGATGATGTGCAAAATATAAATCCAATAACTGTAACTAGCAATATAATATTATTTATTTTCATACTATATTAATAAATTGTTTGTTTTTAATAATCAGATTACTGATTATCCCCACTATTGTCTGTTTCGGTTTTTTTATTTTTTTTCTTAGCTCTACCAAAATCCTTATCTATTTTCATAAATGGAATAATTATTAGAGTTGGTATTATAGCAATCATTATAAATATAAAGAAGTTAATATATCCAAGTTGTTCCTGTATCCAACCTGCGGCCATACCCGGCAACATCATTCCAAGTGCCATAAAACCTGTGCAAATTGAGTAGTGTGCAGTTTTGTGATCACCTTGTGAAAAATAAATCATGTATAACATATAAGCAGTAAATCCAAAACCATAACCAAACTGTTCAATGAATACTGCAAGGTTTACCCAAAGAAAATTTTCTGGTTGATAAACAGACAATAAGAGATAGGCGGCGTTTGGAAGTGTAATAGCTAATGCCATTGGCCATAACCAATATTTCAAACCTTGACGTGATGCTAATATTCCACCAATTATTCCTCCGATAGTTAACGCAATAACTCCAACAGTTCCATATGCTATACCTGCATCTTGTGTAGCTAAACCGAGACCTCCAACTTCTCTGGGATCAAGTAGAAAAGGATATGCAAGTTTTACCAGCATTGCTTCTGCAAGACGGTATAATAGTATAAAAACAAGAGCCAGTCCAATACCCTTCTTTGTAAAAAAAGATCTGAATGTATTGCCAAATTCACGCATTACTTCTTTTGGAGTGTTTGCTGCTTTACCTGAATCTGAGACTGGATATGGGAGAACAAAGCGATGGTAAACGAAAAATGCAATAAATAATCCACCCATAATGAAAAAGGTTAAGCTCCATGCAGTTGGTATGTCTACTTTCCTCTCGAAGAAACCTGCAAGTATTATTAAAAATCCTTGTCCCGTTATAGAGGCAAGTCGATAAAAAGTACTTCTTATACCAACAAAAAATGATTGTTGAGAATCATCTAGAGATAGCATATAAAAACCATCAGCAGCTATGTCGTGAGTGGCTGAACTAAATGCCATAAGCCAGAAGAAAGCGAGTGAAGCCTGAAGCCAAAATGGGGTAGGGAGGGTGAATGCAATTCCAGCCAAACCTGCACCAATAAGCAATTGCATGGAAACTATCCACCATCGTTTAGTTTTAAGTATATCTACAAATGGACTCCAAAATGGCTTAATGACCCAAGGTAAATAAAGCCAGCTTGTATAAAGTGCAATCTCTGTATTCGATAGTTCCAATCGTTTATACATGATTACTGAAATTGTCATAACTGCTACATAAGGTAAACCTTCTGCAAAATAAAGAGTAGGCACCCATGTCCATGGATTACGAAATGTTGCTTTTCTACTTAGTTTGTTTTTCATTTCTTTTATTAGTTGTTTGTAAAGCAAAGACTTTTAGTCAAATGTTTTATTAGTATTCTGTTTTGATATTAGACCCGGGAAAATAGTGAAGTAGGATCTCTTTGTATTTATAACCTTTATCAGCCATCATTGCGGCACCGATCTGACAAAGTCCGACTCCATGTCCCCATCCGGCACCTGTTAATACAAACATTTGAGGTATACCTTCATCATTTTCTTCTGAGGCATCAACAACAAAAGCAGAACTGTAAAGATGAGATTTGGATAAAGCTCTTCTGATTTCGAGTTCTTTACCAATAACTAAAACCTTTTCAGTCCCTATTATTTTAAGTTTAATGATTCGTCCGGATGTACCTCTTTCCAAAGGTTGTAAGTCAACTATCTCTCCAAAATCAATCCCGGTACGTTCATAAATTAATGCTGAAAGTTCTTCCTGACTATACGTTTTTGTCCATCTGTAAAAATCAGCAGTCTCCTGGTCATAATCATTCAAAACCTGTTTAAGCACATTAGTGTTTTGAGTGTTGCAAAATGCATCTGGTGAACTTCTGATCCACTCTTCGGCTTCTTCTTCAATACAAAGGTCAGGTAATGGAATACCACTATAATTATCCGGTTTTCCCTGAAGATATGGATGAACAATTGGTTCCCAAACATTCTCAAATGTTTCCATTATGCCTCCGCAACATTTTGAATAACGTGCATCACAAATAGAACCCTTATAGGAAATAACCTTTCCCCAAGTCTCATTTACAACTCTGTCAACCAGTTCTGTTGTTTGTCTTGTAATTCCCTGATAGCGCTGACAATGATCATCTGCACAAACATCAAAATCTTCATGATCTTCCCGATCATACCATCTTATAATTTCAGTTGGTGTTTCAATTGAAGTCTGATAAACTTTTTTTTCTTTGTTTATTGATTTGTTTTTAATGATCTGTGCAAGCAACCAGCTTCGTGATATAATAGAGTGAGCTTTTAGTAATTCTTCCGAGCTGGTAGAACTCATTTCAGAAGAGATAACACTCTTTAGATAATCTTCAAGAGAGACGATATTTATCACAGTAATAGATTTATTTTCACCCACTCCGGTAGTAATAAACTTTAATCCACCTAAAAACTGTTGATTCTCTTTTCTCTCCCAATGAAACTGTACACCGATAATTACATCTTTAATTTCAAAGCTGTCCTTATGCAATTGATCTGCTTCAAAAGTTAACTGATCATATCTCTCTCCGTTGAAACTAATCTGACCATTATCGATCTCTACAAAATAATCTCCTTTCGAAAACTTTTTTCCTTGAAGTTTATAAGTTGAAAGTAATGAGAAGTTGATTCTATTCTGATTTTGTAGAATACCTACATGTATCAGAGGTTCTCTCGTTTTATTTTCTTTCTCGCCTGAAGTTCCCATGTTCTTATTCTATCTTTATAAAGGTTATGACCATTCATTTTGACAATATCAAGTGATGCATCAGAGTTATCTTCCCATCGTCTGCACAGGTACAATATATCATATATTCTCCCAATTTGGTAATTTCGTGATATTCTTAATCCTACAGCATAATCTTCACCATAACTCGTATTTGGCAACTTAATTTCACGTAGAATTGGTGTGTAGAAAGCTCTTGGTGCGCCTAAGCCATTTATTCTCAATGCATTGTTGCGTCCATTTTCAGGAGTCCATTCTCTATGATCGATTATTCCTGGGGGGATCATTTCCAGATCAAAGTTGGTCATTTGATATGTACCTACTACCATTGCACAATTTTGTTCATAAAATGCATTGACAATCTTTTGCAAAGTGTCTTCTCCGCTATAAATATCATCGCTGTCAAGCTGGATTGTAAACTTTCCACATTGAGGATGATGTATTCCCAGGTTCCAGCAACCACCAATTCCAAGATCATTACGGTTCGGAATTAGATGTATTAAACGAGAGTCATTATTAAATTCTTCTATAGCCTCGGTAGTACCATCGGTAGAATGATTATCTACTACTATAAGATTGAATTTGAAAACAGTTTTCTGTCTTAAAACCGATGCAATAGCATCTTTTATAGTTTTAATTCTGTTTCGTACTGGAATTATTACAGAAGCTTCATATTCAAATTCATCCATATTAAATTCTATAGGATTGAATATTGGTTCAAGATAAGCCCCCACATCCTTTAAATGTTGAGTACATGCTTTTTCCATTTCAATTTGTACCTGTCTGTTTTTTGGATCTACATAATCAAATATCTTCTTTCCCGATTCTCTGTTGTCTTCTTCAAATTCTGTATAGAGGAATTCATTAATATGAACCAGATCAGCTATTTGTGACACCTTAAGACGTAAGTCATATAATCCCGCAAATTTATAATCTTCACTTTTTATTCTTTCTGCAGCTCTCTTAAAAACAGTGCTATTAAATAAGATAAATGAACCAAAGTTGAAATCATCCCTTAAACTACCTTCCTGATAATCTATAACTGGATAGCTTTTTTTCTCTCCAGCAACTATTGCAAAATAATCAGAATATACCATTCCGGCACTACTATCTTCTGCAATCTGTATCATTCTTTCTAAGGCAAAATAGCCCAATTTTAAAGCAGTTGATTTCATGTATAGTGCCGTATAATCAGATTCAGTGTTTAGTGCAATCTTTTTAATTGTATTACTACTCAGTAATGTATCTATTTCTATACTTTTACATCCTTCAATTGTCTCATTGATATTTTCAGGTGTAAGTAATAAAATATTGTTAATTGTATCTGATTTCTTTAGTTCATTTACAGTTTGTTGTGCCTGATTGGCATCAGAGTAAATAATGAAAGCATCTATTTTTTTCATATTGATTTAGTTTATAAATATTTTCAGAGTAATCTTATGCTAATTAATTATTTGAATACTCAAAAAATGACTGCATAATGTTTTTTATAAGACTATTTATCTTTTCTTGATTTGTAATTGATTCAATTGGGAATCCCAAAATACAACTATTATAATCTTCACCTTTGTATAAAATACCTGCACTAAGATTGTTCTCTGCATAACGAAAAATGGTGAAAGCGTTTTCACTTGCAGGCTCTATTGCATCAGGATTCTCAACAACATATCCTTCGCTGTTAAGTGTATTATAGTATTCTAAATTCCCTTTAATCAAATGGAATGGTGAAGGTACAGACTTGATTTTTCCTGTCACTCCTCCATAATTGTTACGCCATTTATATTTCAATGTATTCTGAGCCCAGTCTCTATCCTCTGTTGTTGAGTATGGATTGTCCCATAGGTCAGTACCTACAAATGCACCACTTATAATTATGTTGCCTCCTTTTCTACAATAATCTGTTATTAGTTCCTGCTCAATTCTGGAAAAAGTTTTAAACCTCGGGGGTTTAGCACCTCTGGCGACTATCCATTCACGCTGTTTCCCTAATATCCAATCAACAGTCTCAAAATTTTCAATTTCCACTAAGCCGGATTCAACAGCACTTGCAGAAGTTGACACAAATGAGTATCCTGCATCTGCAAAAGCTAATCCATGTATGTAAGGATAATCAAAAGTATTTCCTGCTATCTTGGTGGTCTCAAAATTAGCTTTACTATCACCAAATCCTGATGCATCATCATCCATCCATGGAATCGTCCTTCTGAACTCATGCATTTGTCCAATAAAGTGATAATCTGCAATATAGGGTACACCATTGTCAACACTTCCAACAAAACCAGCTATGCTATCTTCAGAAGTAGTGAAACTGTATGGAGCAGAGATTCTTGTAAATCCATTGACTATCAATACTTCACCTTTTTGATCAGATTTTCTGCAAACAGATAATATTTCTGATGGGAAGCTTATTCCTCCATCATTTACTGCAACTACTTTAAAACTGTAAATATGATCTTTCTTTATTACAGTTGAATAACTATTATTTGTAACCAGTATTCCGTTATCAAATCCACCATTATTTATACGTGTGTAAACAATATATTTTTCTGGAAAAGCCGTTGACTCAGATATATCAACTGTTGGCTTCCAGTTTAATTGTATTACAGTATCATTTGAGAATGTAGCTGAGAAGTCTTTAACTGGAAGAGGCTGTACAACATAAGGTCTCTTATATTGTGTTGATATATATTTTAGCATTCCTTTATAAATGGATCTGCTCACCAGAAACCGAAAAGTTGGATCCAGTCCGTAACGCATATCTGCAAAATTTTGATGAGAAAGTAATTCAAGAAGCATTGTTGGTACGTTTGGTATACGAGCTTCAGCATAAGATCGGTTCCATAAATGACGTCGGGTCCATTCAGGTTCAAATTCTCTACGGATATCAGATACAATTTCATCCATAATCAATTCAGATAGATCACGTGAAGCCCATCTGGATTTACCATTTTCAAATAACTCATTATTATAATGGGTCATATATATTCCAAGTGTGCCTACAATTGTATCCCCCCAGAAGGTGCCGGCATCTGTATGAAATGCAAATGCCAGATCCAGCGGAATGTTTAATCCATTCTCCTTAGGCAGAACAGATGAACCGCCTGCCAGCCAGTTCACCCAGAATCCTCTACTTGAATAATCATCTATGTAGTCATTCTTACTCTCATTTCTGTTATATATAGTGTCAGGTACTCCTGCCCATTGCATCCAATATCTTGCAGCTTCGGTGTATCTGGGATACCCACTAATTTCGGGTGTGTATTTTATTAATGACTTTAAATTGTTTGAATTAGCTTTATTATTTTCTTCATTCATGTTCTGACCTGAGTTCTCAGAACTTTTAATGTTTTCAGAATCAAAACCTTCCGGATGAGGCATTCGTGCAATATTTCCCATTCCTCCTCCAATTTTTACAGCATCAGCGGTAATAATTCTTCCAGCTTTTTTCCCTTTATTTGTAAGTGTTATCTTATTATTTCTTCCTTCCTCAAAATCAAAATATCCAAGAAAAATCCAGGTTCCACCACCCATCTGTTGGTTTACCTTTAAATCTGTTTTCCCACCTGAATGATATACACTATATAAAGCTTCATCACTACTGTTTTTCAAAGTTTTATAAGAGACATAAACACCATATCTGCCTTTTTCTTTTATATCCGGGATCCATTCAGCTATACTCTCTTCACCTTTGGATATTGTTTTTATTTGCCTTGCTTTGCCCAACATAAAGGGATTTTCACCATCTGTGTAAAACTCTTTTATATTAGCAAATCCAAAAGAATCGTTGTCATACCATGATTCTCTTCCATTTATTTCTCTATACTCTCCTGAGCTATAACCATCTCTGTCAATTATTAACTCCACCTTGTTGTAATCACGTTCTCTAGGTAGAATTACATTAGCTCCTGCATTCTCTAACATCGGAGTAAGAAAGGGAATCACATAGCTTTGAGTATAAAGATCTTCTACAGTCTGAAATATTCTTGCTCTTTGCCATTCCCATCGTCCTAACTTTTGCTCATAATACCAGCCGTGACTTTGCCATAATGCAATGTGATTGTTTTGTAATCCCTTCAAGAAAGTGCCAGCAGGATTTGAAATATTTGTCACTAAGGGTTTAGTTGCTTTTTGTGAAATTATTCTTTTCTTGTCTAACTGTTTACTTCTATGGAAATTGGGAATAAGTTCACTTATTTCCATTTCATCTGAATAGACACTGATTCGATATTTTTTTTGATTAAATGGTATATGATATCGCACACTGTCATATACCTGCTTTATGGTTAGTTCCCTCATTGGGAGGAATGAAAGTGAAAGGTTTGTGTAAATCTCTATACTTTTTTTCTTGTCATTTATAAATATACTGTCAATATTTACTATTCCCGGTCGAAGCAGTGTTTCCTGGTAAATGTTTGTCAATGACCTGGCTAAACTGTTTTTCAATGGGTCCTGAACTTGGTCCTGAGGAAATGATGCGTAGGTCAAGGCAAACATGCATGCAATAAAAATGTATCGTCTCATATGCATTACTTATATTTTCATTGGGACTTTATCACACTCAATTTTACAAATGTAGTGAAAATGACTGAATTGTAATCTGAACTATTATATTAAAAAAAGAGGGTAAAATCATACAAAGATATTACCCTCTTTTGGGGAAATTGAAGTTAGTAAATTAATTCCATCCCGGAGTTTGAGTCAAAGTAAAACCTTTATCTTTATACTGGTCGATCTGAGCAGTTCCCACAGGTGCTAAATACACTCTGTCATCAAATGCCTGTCGGTCAGTTCCATTTTCAATCATATAAAAGCCTACCATCTCATCATCGTTTGTTCCATCATAAGTTACAACTGTTCCATCGGCCTTCTTAACTTTCAACAGACCCACTTTCTCACTTACAAGTAAAGAAGGTAGTTCTTCTTTTACATTTATCCACAAACCAAGTAAGTTGTCCGGATATTGTGTAGCACTCATATAATTGATTTTCTTCCAGCGTTTGATATCCAGGAGTCTAGAATATTCAAATACAAACTCCATTCTTCTTTCGCGTCTGATTTCCCATATCAAAGGTGATACATCAGGATCACGATCCGGGTCATCAGGTAGCGCTGCCAGACTCATTGGAGCTGTTTTTTGTACACCTTTTGCAATAGCTTCAGAGTCTAATGGTCTGTTTCTTATCTGATTAATGGAAATGTCGATATCAAGTTGTGTTACAGAAGATCCACCCAACGTTGCAAGTTCCGCTTTTGCCTCAATCCAGTTTAAAAGTACTTCTGAATAACGCATTACAGGAGCATCATTTGTATTGGAATTACTTCCATACATAGGAGGTATATTACCTGAATTCCAAAATGTAGGCCCTGTTCTATCTATAAATTTACTTGCATACAACAATGTTGCAGCTTGTACTTTTGGTACATCTTGAAAAGTAGCTTCAAATCTCGGGTCACGAGTTCTAATCATATTTTTAATATTCAACGAATCAGCATTTTCAACACTTGATAGTTTATATGGCTGACCATCAACGCATAGAAAGGATTTTGCGAGTGATAAGTTTGCTGAAGGAGATTGACTCTCATATCCATTAGAATAGGAGGCTACATGGTGTGTTACACCTTGTGCAGCATCATAATGACGATACATTAATATTTCAGGATTTCCTTTAAGGTCTTGAGAACCAAATAAGCTTCTGAAGTCTGAAGAGATACTGTAATTTCCACTATTAATTACGAAGTCTCCGGCAGCTACTGCCAGTTCAAGATATTTCTTAGCTCTTGCCTGATCATTATGATGATACTTCTGCCATGTTCCTTCAAAAAGCATAATTCTGGAAATAAATCCTGCTACAACGTACCTGTTAAGAACATTATCTCCATCATTTAACCGCACATTCTGGAATGCAAACATCAGGTCATCATATACCCGGTCCATCACTTCTCCACGTGGAGTTCTGTCAATATACATTTTATCAAGATCACTAGAATCAAAGAGTGTTTCATAGTATGGTACATCACCAAAAACTCTTACAAGTCTATGGTATTCAAAACCCTTGAAAAAGCGAGCGACACCCAACCAGTGATTATATGCTTCACTACTTATTTGAGACTTGGCTACATTTTCAATTCTGTCTATAAATAAATTAGACTTTCTTACCCAGGCAAAATTCCAGTTTGGTCCTGCATACTGAATCAGCATATCTGGTGTTTCAGATGTACTTCCCCTACTTGATGGCGCACTGGACTCAAAATTTGACTGTACATTAGTGTTTGAAAAGTCATCACTGAAGTAATAACCCCTTAATGGGGCATATGCTACTCCCCATGTATTGTTGTAACCGACAAAATAATTGATATAAAAACCATTGGCGAAGAGTCTGAGGTCAGTCTCATTTCTCCAATAAGTGTCATCATTCATATCATTTAGTTCAGGTCTGTCAAGTACATCGGAACAGCTACTTATTAATAAAACAATAAGTAATAAGCTGCTTATTATTATATTCTTTTTCATGTTTCTTCTATTTTAAAAATTAATTTGTAAACCAACCGATCCACTTTTAAAAGTAGGTGTACCAACACCTGTTCTGCCTAAGTTATAGTTAGTCTCATTGAACATTGAATATCCCGAGATAACTTCAGGATCGATAGGTAGTCCCCTTAAATTATCAAAAGTGAAGAAGTTCTCCAAAGAAAGATAAACGCGAAGGTTATTAACCATCACTTTATTCATTAAACTACTTGGGAAACTGTATCCAATAGTAACGTTTTTAATTCTGGTATAAGACATGTCAAGCAGATACTTTGATTGAACCTGCATATTATTGCCAGTATTACTTCCTGCCAAGTTGTAAGGAGCCGGATAAAAAGCATCTGTTCTGTCAGGTTTCCAAAAGTCTCCAGCAATGGCTTGTGGCATAGCACCATCAGATGCATGAAAACCAGGAGTTGTTAAGAATCCTACACCCCATATTTGTCTGCTTCCTACACCTTGAATAAATACAGAAGCATCCACACCATGCCAATCTGCACCTAAACGCAGACCATACTCGAATCTTGGTGTTGAATTACCTATTATTTCCAAATCGCCATGATCGTCTAATAAACGACTACCTGCATCAATTTCACCATCACCGTTCAGATCCACAAATTTTACATCACCAGGACCAAAGAAGAAGTTAGAACTGTTCTGCAGAAATGCCTGATAAACAGGTTTTCCATTTGCATCAGAGAGTTTATTTACTGTTCTTCCGGCATATTTTTGGCTTTCATTTGCGGTTAAAACAATTTTTTGCAACTCACCATTTGAGTCTCTCACAAAATCACTCTCCTGATATAATCTGTCTGTTCTGTAACCCCAAATTTCTCCATATTTTTTTCCTTCATACCATCCATCTATACTGTTTGTATCTCCATATTTCATAATAGTAGTAACAGCATCCGATAGGGTAGCCATAGCGTTTATACCCAATCCGTTTTTAAAACGATAGTTGTAGTCAACACTAAGATCCCATCCTTCAGTTCTTAAAGAACCAAAATTTCCTTTTGGAGCACCTGCACCAAACGTGAAAGATACACCTTCCCCGGGAACTATCATATTCTTGGTATCTCTGCGATAAACATCGAATACAACGCCAAGAGTATTATTAAGAAAATATAGATCCACACCAAGGTTTGTATTCTCCAGATCCTGCCAAGTAATATCTCTTGTGATAGCAGCTGGTGTGCCAACAGCAACAGCCTTTGCTCCACTTGCATCAAGCCACATTGTTTGACTTGTAGACATTGAAGGAGCATAAAGTCCACTTGGTACGGTCTGGTCTCCAATCACACCCCAGGAGCCTCTTAGTTTCATTGATGAAACAACCGGTGTTATCCACTCCATCCATGCTTCTTCAGTAACACGCCAACCTGCAGATACTGAAGGGAAGAAGCGCCACCAAAGTCTTGATGGGAACTTAGAACTTCCATCATAACGTAAATTTCCTTCCAAAAGATATCTATCTCTGAATGCATAGTTGATACGACCAAAGTAGCCTAACTGTGCTTCCCAGAAAGTGTTTCCACCTGATGTCATTGTTCCCACTGCTTTTCCAAACTGAGGATTCACAATATCTGCTAAGTCGGTTTTCTGTGACCAGTTGCTCTTGGCATCATATGTTACTCTGTTCATACCCAACATAAATTTGAAAGCATGATCTTCTTTTAGTTTCAAATTGTAAGTTGTATATATATTGAGAGTGTTTGTTACACCATTCAAAACATTACGGTATATATGGTCAGGATTAGCTCCATGAGCTGTATATTCTGTTAAGCTAAGTTTATAAGCAGGTAATGCATTAGGTGTTGTTGAAGGCACCGGCGTACCCTGATCGTTTACATAAATTCTATTTCCTTCTGCATCAGTAAGTGGTAAAGCTCCGCCCCATGAGTTCAAAGCTGTATATCTGGTACCCAAGCGGTTATTAATAAAGGTTTCGTTTGCATTTGTAAAGTCCAAATCTACAACCCAATTATCAGTAATATTTACCAAGGCACCTATATTAACATTAAAGTATTTATTTTCCTGATTTGCAGTATTAGCTTGTGAAATTTCTGAAGCAGGACTCCTAATAGGATCTCCATTCTCGGTTCCCATAGGCTGAACCGGTCCCCATCTATACAGGTATAACCATGGGTCAGCAGTAGTACTGTTTGTTACATATGGATACCTTTTATCTCTGTTAGAGTAAATAGCTCCTGCCCTTAAAGTGAAATATTTACTTAATTCACTACTTAACCTAATTGTACCATTGTAGCGGGTAAAATCGTCATATTCTGCTTCTTTCATCATACCTGTCTGATGAAGATAGCCAAGACCTACATTGAAAGTGGTTTTTCCGCTTTTGCCATTTACCGACAGATTATGAGTCATAGTAGGTGTCCACTCTTTAATCATGTAGTCATATGGATCATATGTTCTTAATCCCAGTTTACGGTTATTGGCATCAACATACCAGTCTCTACCATAAACCATTGGTTCTTCCGGTCCCATTTTACCATATGTATTATGCCATATTTTTGATTTTTCATAACTTTCTCTGGTAATTTGCCAGAAAGCACCTGAAACAGATCCACCCACTCTTTCCATTGCCAAAATGGAATACTCCATTGCATCAAGCATACCCATCTCCATTCTTTTGGAGATATTTTGCCAAGCAAAGTTGTTTGAGTATTGTACATTAACCTGATCTTCTGTTGCTCCTTTCTTAGTGGTGATTAAAACAACCCCAAAAGCACCTTTAGCTCCATATATCGAAGCACTCGCAGCATCTTTTAATATTGAGATTGATTCAATATCATTTGGATTTACAACCTGAATACTTGGTATTTCTACGTTATCCAGAAGAATTAGAGGTTGTGAGCTACCTTCAAAAGAACCTATTTGACCTCTTACCTTTATTAGTGGATCGGAGCCCACCTCTCCACTAGGTACAATAACGGAAAGACCTGGAGTTGATCCCTGTAATCCGCGTCCCACATCAGATATTGGTCTGCTTCCAAGAGTCTCTTCAACATTTACAGTAGATACTGCACCTGTCAGGTTTTCTTTTCGCTGTGTGCCATAACCCACAACTACTAATTCCTGTAGTGCTTGAGTGTCTTCTCTGAGTGTTATTGTGAAGCTTGTATTTCCTGCAGTACTGACTGTCTGACTTAAATATCCTATAAAGGAGACCTGGATTGAAGCTTCATTTGAAACACGTAAAGTGAACTTTCCATCAATATCTGTAATTGTCCCATTTGTAGTTCCTGACTCAATGATATTTGCTCCGATAATAGGTATACCCTGATCATCTAATACTGTACCCGAGATTAGCTTCCCATCTTGTTGAAGTTCTTTTATGATAGTCGACTTTTCCGTCGCTTTCTCATCGAGTATTGGCTTTTTTGAAATTGTTATTTGTCTGTTCACTATTGAGTAGACCAAGTCTGTGTTTTTCAACAACAAATCCATAATCTCATTTATAGATCTGTTGTTATAAGAGACGTTTACTCTCCTGGATAATCCACTTTCAGTATTATCCATAAAAAGGAATAAATAGTCACTGTTCATTTCAATTTCTTGCAACGCTTCACGCAGTGTGACTCCCTTAACATCAATGCTAACTGATTTTGATTGAGAGTAGGTGTTCTCTGCTGCAATTGAAAAAACAGAAAGTAAAGTTATAAAAAAGTATATTTTCATAATTTTTAAAAACTTGCTGTCTTTTTTCAAGTTTAGTTGTTTAAAGTTTGGTTTATCTTGCATATCTTTATGATTGAGATTTAATTTGTTACCAATAAATTAGATTCGCTTAACAGGCCGAATAATGTTCCCGCATTATACGGCCTTTTTATAACATCATATTCTTATTTCATAGGCAGTTAATTTTAGATTACACATATATTTGATTTAAGTTACATTTATTCTTTTTTTATACTAATAACACCTTCACTTTCAATATAATATTTTAGAAAAGTCATTTGTGAGAACGATTCTAAGACATCATTAATATTTTCAGAAAGATAAAGTTTACCGGAACAGGTCTGTTCTTTTAATTTCAAAGTATTATCAAAATGAAATTCAACATTGTAATATCGGCCAATTTTTCTTAAAACCTCGGTTAAGGAATTTTTGTTTAAGTTCATATATCCGTTTTTCCAGCTAACATATTCCGTTACATCCACCATTTGATTGTGGATGCTATTATTGTCTAGAATCGCCATTTCTCCAGGTTTCAAAGTCAATGAATTTACATTATTTTTTACTTGAACTGAGCCTTCTACAAGTACAACAGTTTCACTTTCTTCATCTGTATATGCAGATACATTAAATGATGTACCAAATACTGTAATTTGTGATTTAGGTGTATGTATAATAAATGGAGTACTCTGTTTTGTAACTTCAATAAATATTTCACCTTTAACTTTTATTTCTCTTGCCTGATTAGAAAAAGCTGATGGGAACTCCATTTCTGTTCCTGAATTTAAGTGTATTAATGAGCCATCAGCAAGAATTACAGAAGATCTCTTCCCAAATGGAACAATTAACTTGTTTTGATTGTTTTTCAGGTCAATCTGTTTTTGAGTAATTGAATCATGTATTAACGCATTTTCCCCTTCAGTTAATTGAACCATAGAGTTGTTTTCAATATCAAATGATTGTTCTCCGGAGATTAACTGTATCTTATCCTGACTCATTACTTCACCAATTGAAGTAAGTTGATTTTCCGGTATACTATTAGTATTAGATGTAAGAATGTATATTGTTGAAATTATTGTTATAAATAGAGATGCGGCAACTGAGGTGACTATAATGGATAATTGTTTTCTTTTTTTTAAATGGTAAATTCTATCCTGAAGTTGTCTGTTTACTGTTTCTTCATCTATTATACACTCACTCTTATTCTTCTGAATTTCATCGAAAGTTGCAATGGCTAGTTCAAAAGATTCTCTAAGATGTTCGTTTTTATTAATAAAATCTTCCCAAAACTGTGTTAGTTTAACTGTGCGACGAGTCCTCCAATAGACAAAAAGGTCATCACATAAAAAATCCTTATAATCTAATTTCAATTTCATTTACACTCTTTTTAATAAAGACATGGAAAAATTGAAAAAAGGACTAAATTAATAAATTTTAACCAAGTATTGTGAATAAATGTATTAAATACAATAGTGAATTGGATGGTGATGCACCTTTCATTTTCTTTAATGCACGATATAAGTTTTTTTTCACAGCATCAGTTGAAAGGTTCATAATTTCAGCTATTTCTGAATAATTGAGATCCAATTGATATCTATAATGAATAATTCTTCTCTGCTTTGGAGGTAGTGTTTTAATTAAGTTAGTTAACTTATTTTTTAGCTGTATTTCTTTTTCTTCATCAATAATTTTTTCAATTACAATCTTCTCATTTTCTTCAAAGTAGTCTTGTTGTAATTCTCCAATTTCAATTAGTTCCAAGTTTCTAATGTCAAGAAGTCTGTTTTTTAGACTTCTGAGCAGATAAAATTCTATATTTTGAATGTGGTTTAATTTTTTTCTTGAAATATAAATATTGAAAAAAATATCTTGTATTGCATCTTTACTCCGTTCATCATCGAATCCAAGATTTAATGCATAAGCTAAAAGTTCCGAATAGTAAGCATGATAAATCTTAGAGAAAGATTTATCATCTCCCTCTAAAAATAGTTTCCACGCATCATCGATCATTACTTTACTTTTTTTCTATAGTAGGTTAAAAATGTATAAGGGTACAAATGTTTATCATCAGCCATATGCCTCTCCTCCTCTATAAGCTCCCAATCTTTAAAATCAATATTAGGGAAAAAAGTATCGGCATCATTGAATGTATTGTGAATACGAGTTAGATAGAGTTTGTCGGCAAGATGGAAAGTGGTGCGGTAAAGCTCGCCACCTCCTATTATGAAAACCTTTTCGTGACTTTTACTTACCGACAGAGCTTCTTCTATTGAGCGTACAACAATACATCCGGGAAAATTATTTACATCACCTGATGTCACTACAATATTTATCCGATCAGGCAATGAACCATTAGGTAATGATTCATATGTTTTTCTTCCCATAATTATGGTGTGCCCAGTAGTAATCTTCTTAAAATGTTTCAAGTCGTTTGGAAGATGACACAGTAATCCTCCATTTTTACCTATTCCATTTTTTTCGTCAATAACAACAACAATAGCTATCATACTGAAACCTTGCCTTTAATATGAGGATGCGGATCATAATTCACTAGCTCAAAATCTTCATATCTGAATTTAAAAATATCCTTTACATCAGGGTTAATTTTCATCTGCGGTAGCGGACGTGGTTCACGTGTTAGTTGAAGTTTTACTTGTTCTAAATGATTTAAATAAATATGTGCATCGCCAAACGTGTGAATAAAATCACCCTCTTCCAGGTTTGTCACCTGAGCCATCATTTTTAGGAGAAGTGAATATGAAGCAATGTTGAAAGGGACACCAAGAAAAAGATCTGCACTTCTTTGGTATAGCTGCAGACTTAGTTTACCATCTGCAACATAAAATTGAAAGAAAGCATGACAAGGTGGCAGGTTCATATTTGGAAGATCTGCAACATTCCAGGAGCTAACTATTATTCGCCTCGAATCAGGATTGTTCTTTAAATCTTTCACCACTTGGGTAATCTGATCTATATGTCCTCCATTATAGTCTGGCCAGGAACGCCATTGATAACCGTAAATATGTCCCAGGTCCCCATTCTCTTCTGCCCATTCATCCCAGATATGGACACCATTATCATTCAGGTACTTTATATTGGTATCCCCTTTTAGGAACCATAATAGTTCATGTATAATAGATTTCAGATTAAGTTTTTTGGTTGTAAGTACGGGAAAACCATCACTCATGCTGAATCGGCTTTGATGACCGAATATGCTGATGGTACCGGTACCTGTACGATCTTCTTTCTTAGTACCTTCGTTAAGTACTCTTTGCAATAAATCAAGATATTGTTTCATATTTAGTTTTATCCTATTATCGAGAATTATGTTTTCAGTTTGTCTTTTTCTGAAAACTTCTGTTATGACAAAAATAACTGTTTTTTTCCTGAGTACAAGTTTAAGTGGTAACATAATGTTTATATAATAACAATTTATTATCTCCTTATGTGGTGATTTTCTTCCTCAATCAAATAATTTCAGAACGAAACCTCTATGGATGTTGTTATAAATAGTATATTTGTGTGTATTACTTCATTTTTATTTAACAGTTTAACTCCTTAATCATATGGATATATCAGAATTACTAAACAGCTCAACTGGACAATCCTTAATCAGGAGTATTTCCGATAAATTGGGAATTAACGAGAAAGAAGCCTCAGGAGTAGTTAGCACTGCTATACCTGCTATACTTGCAGGAATGACTAAAAATGCTCAAACAGCTGAAGGGGCCGAGAGTCTAAACAGAGCCATAGAATCAAAGCATGATGGTTCGCTTTTGGATAACCTGTCAAATATTCTGCAAGGGCAGACACAGGAATTACAAAATGATGGAGATGGTATACTTGGACATGTATTTGGTAGTAAAAGAACAGCTGTAGAACAAACACTTTCTAAAAAAACAGGTGTTAGTTCCGGGAAAATAGGGCCTCTACTTGCTCTGCTTGCACCAATAGTAATGGCATACTTGGGAAAAGAAAAAAGAAAGACAAGTACAGGGGCAGGGGGGTTAGGTGATCTTCTGGGAGGATTGCTTGGAAGTGGAAGTCAAGGTCGATCAGGTGGAGGAATCATGGACATGATTAGTGGAACACTCGATAAAGATGGCGATGGTGATGTAATCGATGAAATATTTGATATGTTTAGTAAGAAAAGATAAATGAAAATGAGACATAAAAAAATCAAAAAAAATCTGATATCGTTTGTTGTTTTTAGTCTGATGTTAATCAGTTATTCATGTTCAGTGCCAGATGATTACATTACTGAAGCTGAAGCGCGAAGGCTTATAGAACAGGCCATAAGAAATCAGAATCCGTCAAGTGGGCTTAGTGAAGCAGAGATAAAGAAACTAATTGATGATGCAATAAATAAAAATAATAACAGTCTCGAGTTCACACAGTGGGATATAATAAATATAACAGTAAACAGATCTGATTGGGTTTGGAATAATAATGCAATGCAATGGGAGGCTATCTTTAATCTGCCGGAACTAACTGAGTTTATTTATGAACAGGGTGCACAGTTAGGATATGTATTTATAGGGGAGCAGGGAGTTAATGAGGTACAAAAATTATTGCCTTATGTTGAAACATATTATGCCGGAGATGATGATTTTGGGAATCCTGTCTATTTCACTGAAACTATCAGTGTGGATTATCAATTCGGAAATCCGAGTACCGTAGCTTTTTTTATTAAGGACTCTCAGTTAGCCAAAGATCCGGATGCTCCTCAATTATATAATTTCAGGATTGTTTTAATTTGGTAATTGTAAACAGATGTAAAATATAACATCAAAAAAATAGCTTCTGCCTTTTAATGAAACTTATTTTAATAGGCAGTAGCCTTTTTTATTCAAACTATTCTTCCTTTTTATTGTTTTAAATTAAACGAAAGATGATTTTACAGGTCTTACTTTCAAATAACATTATCAATAATTATTAAATATGAAAAGAAAACTTTTAGTATCGATTTTTGCAGGGATTCTATTCTTGGGTACGGCTTTCGTAATGACATCTTGCAGTGATAGTAGTGATGATTTTATTGAGACGGCCTGGAATATAGAAAATTTTAATGTTACAGCTTCACAGTGGAGTTGGAACTCAAATCTTAACAGATGGGAAGCTGTAAGGCAGTTGCCGGCTATTGATGAGTTTATTTATGAAGACGGAGTAGTACATGGATTTATTTTCCTTGGAACTCAGGGTGTTGATGAAGTCCAGACACCTCTCCCATATATTAGAAGTTTTCTTGAAGATAATGGGCAGGGAGGCGTTATAGATTTTACCGAAACGATAAGTTTTGAATATAGCCATCTGACAAATCGAATAACCTTTTATATAGAACCTTCCGATGGTTTCCAAGATCAGAATGCCCGCCAAAATTATAATTTCAGGATAGTTATGATCTGGTAATATCAGATAAACATTGGTAAGGCATCTGCTACTATAAATGAACTTCCGCCGATGAAGATAATATCCTCTTTATCGGCATTTTTAATTGCTTTTATTACAGCTTCTGATACTGTAGGGCAGATGTATCCCTGCAAACCAAATTCACCTGCCATATCAGCTAGTTTAGTTTCATCAAGAGCTCTTTGAACGGAAGCTTTGGTGAAGTAATAATTTGCATTTTTGGGTAATAATCTCAATACAGACTCAGTATCTTTATCATTTGCCATTCCAAATACAATATGAAGTCTCTTGAATTCTTCTGAAAGCAGTCTTTCAATTACATATTTAATTCCATGAGAGTTATGTGCAATATCACAAAAGATTTTGGGTTCTGTTTTTAACAGCTGCCATCGACCCATTAATCCTGTTATTTCAGTTACTTTTTCAAATCCTTTGTAAACGGCATCTTTAGGAATGTTGTACCCCAGTTCCAGCAAAATATCAACTGCTGTTAACACGGTTCTAGCATTATACTCTTGAGCAGGACCACTTAATTGTCCTGTGATATTGTCAAAATTTGCTGATTTATAAAAAATCTTATCTCTCAATCTGTCAGCAACAAAATCACTCATATAAACTTCAGAAAAAACAATAGGAGCTTCAACAGATTTTGCCTTATCAATAAAAACCTGTGCAACATCACTATTTCCAATTTCTCCAATTATTACCGGAGTGTATTTCTTAATAATACCAGCTTTTTCTGCTGCAATTTTCGTGAGTGTGTTACCAAGATAATTCATATGATCTAATCCAATATTTGTAATTATACTCAAATCTGGAAAAATTATATTAGTACTGTCTAAACGGCCACCCAGTCCAACTTCAATAATAGCAACATCAACTTTTTTTTCGGCAAAATATAAAAAAGCCATCTCCATTGTAAGTTCAAAAAAAGAGGCCATCACCGGTTCAAATTTATCTCTGTATTTTTCGACAAATTCAATCACATATTCCTTATTGATCATCTCACCATTTACACGTATTCGTTCCCGAAAATCAATAAGGTGAGGAGATGTGTATAATCCAACCCTATAACCTGACATCTGAAGAATTGCAGCCAGAAGATTCGAAACAGATCCTTTGCCATTGGTTCCTCCCACATGTATATTTTTAAATTTCTTGTGAGGATGACCAAAAATTTCATCTAATGCCAGACTGTTATCCAGTCCCTCTTTATAAGCAGCGTGACCTATCCTTTGGTATTCAGGTGCCTGACTATACAAGTAGTCTAAAGTCTCATTATAATTCATCTATTTATTTACCTTTTAAATGGAAATATTAAATTGAAAAACAGTATAAATGTAACTATTTTATAACTAATAAAAGAGGGTAGAATCACATATGTGAAACACCCTCTTGTTAATTATATTTATTCAATACTCAGTGCTAAAATATAAATATCCTAAGTATGTAGTCTGATTAAAATCAGTTTTTAAGTGGAAGCACAGAATACTGTTTAGAATAACGTAATTGTTGATCTATGTAGTTCTCTTTATAAGATATTGTCACATCTGTTACTTTACCATTCTCATCAGTTACAAGCTTATAAACAGGATTAACAAAACCTTTGTAAGGTGCAATATTAAGAGCTTCGTATCTTGATAAAACCTCCTCATGTAGATTCTTGTCCACCTTTACTCCATAAGTTTCGATCAGGTTTTTACCTGCTTCAAAATCCCCTTCTGACTTAATACGCTGTACTTCAGCAAGCAATTCTCCAAAAAGCTGACGTAACTTATCATAATCGTTGATCACGATGTAGGTTTTACCATCTTTCTTTTCAAAAGCTACCACATTTTCAGCCTTACCTTTCTCAATTACCCAGTTAGATATAGTAGCACGATTACGCATATGAGCCTGTTCAATATCCTTTCCTGGTTGTATACGGGTAAGCTGAGTCATAGCACCATTCATAATATATGAGTAGTATTCAGCTTTATAAGCTTCATTGTCAGGTAATAAACCAAGTTCAACTAGCTTCGGATCAGCCAGATAGTAAAGTGCAAACAGATCGGCACGTGTTTCTTCCAGTGGTGAAGCATATGCCTGAAGAACATCAGAGCTAACTCCTGGAAGCAACTTACCTGAACCATGACCTAAACATTCATGCAAGTCGGTGTGCAGATTATCAGTTAATGTTCCATACTTTTTAGTAAGCTCAATCTCTTTTTCACTCCACATGAATTCTTCCTTGAACCCATTTCCTTCTGCAGCTTTATCATATGCAAAAGTGATATTATCTATAGTAACTGATTTAGATCCATGATCTCTTCTTATCCAGTCTGCATTTGGCAGATTTATACCAATTGGAGTTGAAGGATATGTATCACCACCCAAAATAGCAGCAGTAATTACTTTAGCAGAAACACCTTTTACTTCTTCTTTCTTAAAACGGTTGTCTATTGGAGAGTTGTCCTCAAACCACTGTGCGTTCTCACTGATAATTCTGGTGCGCTCTGATGCCTCAATACTTTTAAAATTAACAAGTGACTCCCAAGTGGCTTTCAGTCCCATAGGGTCAGTATACGTCTCAATAAAACCATTAATAAAATCAACACGTGAAGTTGTATCAGTTACCCATTTAACTGAATATTCATCAAAAGTTTGAAGATTACCTGTTTTATAATATTCGATAAGAGTTTTGATTACATCTTTTTGATGGTCATTTTCTGCAACCTCAGATGCTTTTTCTAACCATCCAATTATACGCTCAATTGCCTTATCATACATTCCACCAAGCTTCCAAACTTTTTCGGTAACTACACCGTTTTCTTTGACTACTTTACTATTAAGACCGTATGATACTGGTGTGTTGTCATTCGGATCCTTCATGGCGTTATAGAAATCTTCAACCTCTTTCTGAGTTACACCTTCATAGAAGTTTACGGCAGAAGTCTGAATAATATCCTTTCCCGGTGTCTGATTCATTCTTTTTGGCATAACTGCCGGATCAAACATAACAGGAAGTATTTCATTTAAAGTTTCATCTGCAGCCATACCATCACGGAAAGGCATTCTTCCCGGATCAACGCTTTTTACAAGAGAAACAAAATACTCCTGTGAGAATTGTGGTATGATTTTATCTTCAGAATAGTGATGGTGGATACCGTTTGCCATCCAAATCTGTTTAAGATATGTCTCAAATTGTTTCCAGTCATCGGATGATTTGTTACCCATATAATTCTCATATACACCTTCACATACTCTGCGTATAGTCAGATTATAACGATTATTCTGATCCCATAAGATATCACGTCCTTCAAGAGCAGCTTGTGATAGGTAATAAATCAATTCCTTCTGTTTTAGTGAAAGACTGTTGAATCCTGGAACAGGATATCTTAATATTTCAATATCTGCAAACCGATCGACCTTATATTCAAATGTTGAGTCGATACCATCGTCGGCTGCCGGTTTTGAGCCTGCTTCTTTATTGCCGCTACAGGCTGCAAGCAGTAACAGTGTTGTTAACATAAAAACTACTTTTTTCATACAATTATTTCTCTTTATTAAGTTCTTTAACACGAATTTCTGCATTTCTGGATTTATCTCCCAGATAACCCCCATGGTGCCTTTTTGCATATTCGCTAATACTGAAATTAATTCTCTTCATTGTACCTACAACAAGTATATCTCCCATTACAGTCATTACTGTTGTAGATGTAGTAGGGGTAAGATCCAATGGACAAACTTCAGCAGGATTTCCGGTAAGCAGAAATACATCTGCTTTTTTTGCCAGTACACTTGAATTATTTCCGGTAATTACAATAATTGGTACTTGCTCGTATAATCCTCTGGCAAGTTCAACCAACTCAATAATCTCACGTGTTTCACCGGAATTTGTAATTAAAAGCAGAAGATCATTCTCCTGCAGTACTCCAAGATCACCATGCTGAGCCTCACTGGGATGCAGGAAAATTGATGGTGTACCCGTAGAACAGAAGGTTGTTGATATGTTTTGTCCTATCTGTCCTGCTTTACCCATACCGCTAATAACAAGCTTTCCTCGTTTTTCATGTACGTACTCTACAATTAAATCGATTGCTTTCTCGTATTGGTCAGTAATAGGAATATTAAGAATTGCGTTTGTTTCCTTCTTTAGGATTGTTTGTATTTCTTCGTACGTCATTTTACGAACTTCAATTGGTTTTATATTTATATGAAACCTGAGCCAACTCTTCGTTAGCTTTCTTGATCTTATTTTTAAGTGAAATTTTATATTCTACCAATTTATTTTGCAATGCCTCATCTCCTGTGGCAATCATCTGCAAAGCAAGTATAGCAGCATTAAGGGATCCGTTTATACCAACGGTAGCAACAGGTATTCCAGGTGGCATCTGCACAATTGAAAGCAGTGCATCAATCCCTTCCAGTGATGCTTTAATTGGAACACCGATAACCGGTATTGATGTCATTGAAGCAATTACTCCGGGCAAATGTGCAGCCATACCTGCTGCAGCAATAATCACCTTGATACCATTTTCTGCAGCACCCTTTGCAAATATTTCAACCTCTTCAGGAGTTCTGTGAGCTGAAAGTGCATTTATCTCGAATGGCACCTCCATCTCATCAAGAAACTTGGCTGCTTTTTCCATTACAGGAAGATCAGAAGTGCTTCCCATAATGATACTTACTATAGGCTTCATATAATCTTACTTTCCGATAAAACTTTTGTAGTCAGCAGCAGACATTAAGCCATCTAACTCTTCTGGTTTCTCAATTGTAACTTTTATTATCCATCCTTTTTCATATGGATCTTGATTAACCATCTCAGGAGCGTCATCCAGTTCAGGGTTTATTTCCAGAACCTCACCACTAACAGGCATCAACAGGTCAGATACAGTTTTAACGGCCTCTACACTTCCAAACACTTCTCCCTGTTCGAGAGTTTCACCTTCTGTAGATACATCAATGAACACAATATCACCCAGCTCTTCCTGAGCAAAATCGGTAATACCTATAAAAGCTTCGTTGCCTTCCACTCTCACCCATTCATGATCGGAAGAGTACTTTAAGTTTTCAGGAAAATTCATAGTAGTCTATTTTTTTTATTTTATAAATAATAATTGTAAATGTACAATATAATAATTTAATTACAAAAGCTTGCTTATGTGCCGATCCAAACAAACGTAAAAGACACAATAAAACCAAGTAGAAACCCGGCTATAACTTGCGAAAGTGTGTGTCGTTTTAAGATAAGTCTGGATGTACCTATTAATCCTGCAAGAATAAACAAACCCATAAACATAATATAGGGGTTGGAGCGTTCTACGAAATAACAAACAGCCATTGCACCACCAGTCAGACCTCCAATGCCAAACATATGTGCACTTATTTTCCATATAAATGTAATAAGTATGGCAATTATCATTATGGCAACAGATGAAGCCATAATCATCATAAACCAGGTAGGCATATTCATTCTGTAATAATATATAATCATTACAGTGTATGAGATAAGTGTGATTAAATATGGATAAATACGCTCCTTTCGAACTTTAAGTGACAGATCCGAAATTATACCCAGTTTATATAATATAGTTATAAGTACTGCCGGAATAATAAATGAAAAGAACAGTACGGGAGTAATTATTTGCCAGAATTTATGAGAATAAATTGCACCAAAATAGGTGTAAGCGAACAGTAGTAAAATGCTGTACGCCGGCATCAATAATGGCTGGAAAACTGTGGAGATTACATGTGCTATCGATTTCATCGGACAAAGTTAAAGTTTTTTTCTCAAACGTGCCACGGGAATATTTAATTGTTCTCTGTATTTTGCAACAGTTCTACGGGCAATAACATAGCCTTTGCTATTAAGTATTTTTGTAAGCTGTTCATCTGTAAGAGGTTTTGCAGAATTTTCATTTTCTATACTCTCCATTAATATAGATTTTACTTCTCTCGATGAAATATCTTCGCCATCTACGGTTTGCATTGCTTCAGAGAAAAAATATTTCAGTGGATAAATATTAGTATTTGTCTGTACATATTTGCTGTTACTGACTCTTGAAATAGTAGAAATATCAAATCCGGTTTTTTCAGCCACATCTTTTAGAATCATTGGTTTTAGCATAGTTTCATCTTCAGTGAGAAAGAAATCATACTGAATGCTTACTATTGCTTCCATTGTACGTTGCAGAGTGTTTTGCCTTTGTCTTACTGCATCAATGAACCATTTTGCAGAATCCACCTTCTGCTTCATGAAAAGTATTGCCTGTTTATCATCTGATGACATACTGGTTTTGTTGTCAGTATATCCCTTTAGCATTTCTGAAAAATTACGATTAACTCTTAGGTTAGGTATATTGCTGTTATTCAGTTGAATTGTCACTTCACCGTTATACGAATCGACTATAAAGTCGGGAGTAATATTATTCATTGCAGTCTGCATTGTCCCTCCAAGAGTATTTCCCGGTTTTGGATTAAGAGAAATAATTACTTCAATTGCATCTTTTAATTTTTCCTGAGTGATGTTTAGCAGACGTATTATTTTATCGTAATGTTTTTTGGAAAATTCCTCGAAATAATCCGTAATTATAGTGGTTGCAATTTCAACCTCTTCAGATTGTTTTTCTCGACCGAGTTGTATCAGCAGGCATTCCTGAAGATCACGTGCACCTATACCTGCCGGGTCAAGATCCTGAATTTCGTATAATATATCCTCAAGTTGCAGAGGAGTTACATCCAGCTGTTGCTGAAAAAGCAGGTCGTTGGAAATAGATTGCAAATCTCTTTGCAGATAACCGTTTTCATCAATATTGCCTATAATATACTCAGCTATTGTCTGTTTTTCTGAGTCCAAATCCATTAGTCCGATTTGTTCAAACAGATAATCATGCAATGATTTATCATCATAATAGCTGATCTCGAAAAAGTCAGTATCACTCTTTCTCTCTGATTTGTTAAGTCTGTAATCGGGAATATCATCATCTGAAAAATAATCACCCAGAATCATTTCATCCTGGGTCAAATTATCTGCTTCGGATATTTCATCATCAATAACTGAACTTTCAGACAGGTCATTATCAGTTGTTTCAAGTGCCGGATTTTCTTCAATTTCCTGTTTTATCCGATCCTCTACTTCAACATTATTAAGTTCAATCAGCTTAATCACCTGCATCTGAAGAGGTGATAGCCGTTGTATCTGTTTAAGTTCTTGTTGCTGCCTTAAAGCCATATACGAGAATATAATTTCTATGGCAAAGATAATTATTTCTGAACTTACTCACAAAATGAGTCGTCATATCCTGCCTTACAGGTTAATGGTGCCAATGCATATGAATCATATTCATCATATGCAGGTCCGGGTATTCCACTAATAACCACAATCCGGTCCAATCTCACTTTTTCTCCATTTTCGAAAATAAGGAAATCTCCTTCTTCCCTGTTATTCTCGATTTTAATAATCCTGCCGTTGGACTCCCCCAGTTCAGGCTCATCCGAAAAAGTAAAATAAATCACTCTTGTTTCATCATTTTTCATCTGCTCCTCAATAATTTCGAAGTATTCCGGATCTATTGGCAAGTATCTTGGTCTCATTATTTTCATCAGTTTTGTTTAAGTATAAAACAATTTCCCACTTATTAGGTTCACCTATTTATTGTTCTGTTGAATGTTGGAATTTGAAACTTTTTATTACCTTTGAAACGTCAACAATGTTTAAAAAAAGATCGCAATGATATTCAAGTTTCTAATTCTGTCGGATGAAGTTGACAACTTCAAAAGGGAAATTAAAATAGATGCTGATGCAACATTCCTGGATTTATATAAATCCATATTGGATTGCACCGGTTATAGTGATAAAGAGATGGCTTCATTTTTTCTCACTGATAATAAATGGCGAAAGAAGCAGGAAATTACTCTGGTTGAAATGGATACCGATTCAGATGAAGATTCATTTACAATGGATGAGTGTGTATTAAGTGATTTTCTTGAGGATGAAAAACAAAAACTTATGTTCGTGTTTGAATATCTGACCGAACGTGCTTTATATATTGAGTTATCAGAAATAATACCCGGGAAAAATCTAAAAAAAGCTATCTGCACTGTTTCTGAAGGTGAACCACCTGTTCAGATTACTGAAATACAGGATGTAAAGCATGAAGGAGTAACTTTTGATTTGGGCGAATCATTTTATGGTGATGAAAACTTTGATCTGGATGAATTAGATAAGGAAGGTTTTGATGGTTTGGACGAGATCGACATTTCATCAAATACTGATTCAGCTGATATTTATTAAATTAAGTTTATATTATTACCTAATCTATTAATATTAAACTCTTTAAATCCAAAAATTATAATGAATATCCTCCTCGTATTGCTTGGTCCTACAGGTGTTGGTAAGACCGAGTGGAGTCTAAACGTGGCGGAGAAATTAAACAGTCCGATATTATCAGCCGATTCAAGGCAGATCTATAAGGGTATGAGTATCTGTACAGCCGCACCTACTCAAGCACAGATGCAGCGCGTACCACATTATTTCGTTGAAATATTATCTCCCGAAGATTATTATAGTGCAAGTATATATGAGCAGGAGGCATTAGGAATGCTCCGGAAGCTCTTCAAAGATCATAGAGTTATTGTTATGACTGGAGGTTCTATGATGTATATAGATGCTGTTTGTAATGGTATTGATGATATACCTACTATTGATAGTTCATTACGAAAAGATATTCAGGAGTTATATAAAAAAGAGGGCCTCGATCCTATTCGCCAGCAACTGAAAATTCTGGATCCACAGTTTTATTCCGAAGTAGATCTGAAAAATCCAAAACGAGTAATTCATGCTCTTGAAGTTTGTTTGATGGCAGGAAAACCCTATTCCTCATTACGTACTAATTCAAAAAAGGAACGCCCTTTTGATATTGTAAAGGTTGGTTTTAATATGGATAGAGAACAATTATATGATAGAATAAACAGGCGCGTTGATAATATGGTTGAAGAAGGTCTTATTGAAGAAGCGCGCAGTTTTTATCCTATCAGGCATCTTAATTCATTAAATACAGTGGGGTATAAAGAGCTTTTCGAATATTTTGATGGAAGGTGTACACTTGATTTTGCAATTGATAAGATTAAACAACACTCACGAAATTATGCAAGAAAGCAGATAACCTGGTTTAAAAAAGATAAAGATATAAATTGGATAAATCTGTCAAACTCAGAAGATATGGTTGTAGAAAGAATACTGAACTTGCTGCCACAGTGAAATACATATGTATTTTTTTTCTTATAACTATTGGAACATTCGGAAAATTGTACTACTTTTGCAACACTTTTTAGAAAAGCAAATAATTCTTCCTTAGCTCAGTTGGTTAGAGCATCTGACTGTTAATCAGAGGGTCCTTGGTTCAAGTCCAAGAGGAAGAGCAAAAAAAGATTTAAGATTAAAAAGTGAAATATTCTTCCTTAGCTCAGTTGGTTAGAGCATCTGACTGTTAATCAGAGGGTCCTTGGTTCAAGTCCAAGAGGAAGAGCAAAAGAACGAGTCAAAAGGCTCGTTTTTTTTGTTTTATATCATTAATTACAACAAAATCGGCTATTTTGCCGTTAAAACGGTTGACAAACTATTTCCTAATTAAATTCACAATTCAAGATGAAGAGAGTGTTAATTACTTACCGCCTGAAACCTGAAGGGCTTACTGTTTTAAATGATAAATATGAGCTCACCCTTCCCAAAGATAGATCTTTTTTTTCAAGAGAAGAGGTTCTTGAATTAATACCGGAATATGATGTATTAGTACCAAATTTTAGTTTTTTTACAGATAAGGAAATAATGGACAGAGGTGTAAATCTTGAATTAATCTCTAATTTTGGAGTCGGGTTCAATAATATTGATGTAGATTATGCAACAAGAAAGGGAATAGTGGTAACAAATATTCCAAAAACCACAAGAGAGCCAACTGCTGAGTTTGCTTTTGCTCTTCTTCTTGGAGCAGCCAGAAGGATAGGGTATTATGACCGAAAGATTCGTACTCCACAAGGTGTAAGCTGGGGTACTTATACAGATGCTGGTCTTCCTGTTTTTGGAAAAACTCTTGGAATAATAGGGATGGGTAGAATTGGTCAGTCTCTGGCACGACGAGCAGTTGCTTCAGGTATGAATATAATATATAATAACAGAAACAGGCTGGCTGAGGATATAGAGAAGCAATATTCTGCCCGTTTTGTTTCAAAGGACGAATTGTTGAAAACTGCCGATTTTATATCACTCAATGCCCCTTCAACTCCTGAGACATATCATATGATTGGAGAGAAAGAGTTTAATATGATGAAACAAACAGCAGTTTTTATCAATACAGCACGTGGTGATATGGTTGATGAAAAGGCAATGTTAAAAGCATTAAAAGAGAACAGAATATGGGCTGCTGCTCTTGATGTTTTTGAGAATGAACCCCATATTCTTCCCGAGTTGTTAGAGCTTGATAATGTGCTGCTGGCACCTCATGCAGGAACTAAAACTTTAGAGGACAGAATTGCCATGTCGGTAGAGATGGCACAGAATATTGTAGGTTTCTATGAAGGTACATATCCTATTTCACGTGTAAATTAAAATCATATTAAATTATCCAATCTGTTTATATATATGTAATAAATAATATTGTATATATGTCCGCACTAGAAATTAAAAACAAACTTATTGCATTAGGAAGTCCCGAAAGAGCAAATCATTCTGCTTATTTCTTTAAAACTGCCGAAGGAGAGTATGGATATGGTGATAAATTTATAGGATGCACTGTGCCTGAAACTCGAAGTGTAGCAAATAAATATCCCGACTTACCTTTATCTGAAAATAAAAAGTTGCTTGAAGATGAATTACATGAGTGCAGATTATGTGCTTTGGTAATTCTAACACATCAATTTAAAAAGGCCAATGAAATAGTTAAATATGAGATACTTAACTACTACTTAGCAAATACAATTCATATAAATAACTGGGATCTGGTTGATGTTTCGTCATATAAGATAGTGGGCGAATGGCTCAAAAACAGAGAAGATAGGTCTCTATTATATCAACTTGCAGAAAGCGAACTGCTCTGGGATCAACGTATAGCAGTAATTTCAACATTAACATTTATACGAAATAACGATTTTAATGATACATTAGAATTATCAGAGATGTTTCTCACACACCAACATGATCTTATGCATAAAGCTTGTGGATGGATGTTGCGAGAAGTCGGGAAAAGAGATGAGGCTGTATTGTTACACTTTCTTAATAAACATGCAGCTATTATGCCACGTACAATGCTCAGATACTCGATTGAGAAATTTCCTGATGAGTTGAGAAAATATTATTTAAGCTACAGACAGATAGGAAAACAGGTAGAGGGGACAAGAATACAAAATGAACAAGTTTTCAGAACAAAATAATATACTAAACACTTTAAATAGCTATAAACTGGAAAATGGCTTGCGAATAATTCACAGACAGTTTCCATCGGAGATATCTTATTGTGGACTGGTTATAAATACAGGAACTCGTGACGAGTATCCATCAGAATATGGTATGGCTCATTTTGTGGAACATATGTTGTTTAAAGGTACAAAAAACCGCAGAGCACATCATATAATGAATAGGATGGAGAATGTAGGAGGTGACCTGAATGCATATACTACAAAGGAAGAGACCTTTATATATGCTACTTTCCTGCAGGAACATTTTCCACGTGCAATGGAGCTGCTAAGTGATATAATTTTCAATTCTGAGTTTTCCGAAAACCAGATAAGTAAAGAGCGTGAGGTTATACTGGATGAGATTAACTCATATGATGATTCTCCTGCCGAATTGATATTTGATGACTTTGAAAATCTTATGTTTGAAGGTCATGAAATTGGTCACTATATATTAGGTTATCAAGAAACTCTTAACAGTTTCAAATCAGACAATATCCTCAATTTTGTGAACCGTCAGTATAAGATGGAGAATATGGTTCTTTTTTCTTTTGGAAAAACTCCTTTTGAAAAGGTAATTAAGCAGGCTGAAAAACACTTTGCATTTAAAAAGAATGTTTTTGGTGCTTTGAATACTGAAGTAAAAAAACGACTGTCTCCCGGTTATTTAAAACCAATTTCAAGGGTAATTCAAAAGAATACTACACAGTCGCACGTTGTTTTGGGCTGGAAAACAATGAACATGTATAATCCTGATAAGTATGTACTCTATCTGCTTAACAGCGTTCTTGGAGGAGGGAGCATGAATAGCCGGCTAAACAGCTCCTTAAGGGAAAAACATGGACTGGTTTACAATGTTGAATCAAATCATACATTATATACCGACACAGGCTTTTTGTCTATATATTATGCATGTGATCCTAAAAACAGGGAAAAGTGCCGAAAGTTAATTAATAAAGAGATAAAGAGATTAATGACCAAAGAACTTACACCGATGCAACTAACCGTGGCTAAACGTCAGCTGATGGGACAGATGGGAATATCAGCTGAGAATAATGAAAGCAACTCACTTGTTATGGCTAAGAGTTTTCTGCATTTCAACCAATCGTCTTCTCTGGATATTATTTTCTCAAAAATAAACAATGTAACATCAGCACAGATTTTAGAAATGGCTAATGAAATTTTCAATACCGGAGAATTCGAACTTGTCTATATTTAATGGTCTGTTTTACAGTAAACTGTTAAAATAGCATCAACTTATACATTTTCTCTATATACTTTTTGTTGAGTCTAAATCTCTCTATTAATGAACAAATAACCTACAGGAGGTGTTTTATAACAGTATTTGAAGATATATCTTCGAACAAACAAACTTAACTAATAATTTTAATTATGAAAAAAATCAAATTAATGCTGGTACTAGCATTGTTTGCAATGGTAACAGCTGTAAGTGCTCAGGTGAGTTTAGGTGTTAAAGGTGGAATTAATATGTCCAACTTATATGGAGATGAACTGGATAATGAAAATGTGAAAATTGGGTTTAATGTTGGCTTATTAGCTGACATCGACTTCTCTTTCAATTCGGCAATTCAAACTGGTTTGTTTTTTACTACAAAAGGGTATAAGTATGATTCAGGAAATTTAGACTATACAGAAAACCTTATGTATATACAGCTGCCTGTTCATTATGCATATAAAATTGATGTTACTCCCGGAACAAGAGTTGTGTTTCATGCAGGACCTTATGCTGCATATGGAGTTGGTGGAAGTAGAAAACTGGATGCAGGAGAATTAGGTTCATTGGAAGTAGATAAAATATTTGGTGATGGAATGTTACAATACAAACCTTTTGATGCAGGACTTGGCCTTGGTGTTGGAGCTGAATTCGGACCAATTCTAGTAGACTTAGGATGGGATATGGGATTGGTAAATATTTCGAATACCAGTAATGGAAACGTGAAAAATCAAAACGCCTACCTATCTGTTGGATACAAATTCTAATTTATAAGATATTTTAGAGAGCCTGCATAAATAATTATGCAGGTTTTTTTGTGCTTGTAAGTTTACTTATAATGTAAACTTGACTTTTATTTAGTTCTTTACTGACTCTTATCTGCTTCTTATATTCCTTATATAAGTTAGGTTTATGTAAGAGTAAAACAAGAATGTTGAGAAGTCTTTTTATGGTAAATACCTTATTAATATTTAATTGTTATATTTGCAACAATTAATATAGTAGTTTAATATAGATTCTAAACTCTACTTTGTATGAAAAATATATCTATTACCTTATTCTTTTCAATTATAACAACAGTTTTATTTTCTCAAAACAGCTGGATCCGTGTTAATCAGATTGGATATCTCGAAAACGACATTAAAGTTGCAGTCTTCATCAGCAAATCAGATGTCACCCAAAAATCATTTGAACTTGTTGATTACAGCACAAATGAGATTGTATACAAAGGAACAAAAGTTAGAAATACTGGTAAAACCTGGGGTTTCGATTCTTCGGCCAGACTCGATTTTACGGAATTTACTAAACCGGGTAAGTATTTTGTCAGAATTAATAATATCCAATCTGTTCCATTCCGAATTGGTGATGATATATATGCTGATGCATCAGAGATTCCTCTGAAATATATGCGTCAGCAAAGATGTGGTTACAATCCATTTTTAAAAGACTCCTGTCATGTTCATGATGGTATTACAGTTGGTGACCCTAAAGGTGAAAGGAATGGTTTATATTACAATACCATAGGTGGATGGCATGATGCATCAGATTACCTGCAATATGTAGCAACAACAGCTAATGCTGTTTACCAGATGCTTTTTGCCTACTCCAAATATCCTGACACATTTGGTGACTATTACGATGCAAATGGTGATGAGGGGGCCAATGGAATTCCAGATATTCTGGATGAGGCAAAGTGGGGATTAGACTGGCTGGTGAAGATGAATCCAGATTCTGATACTTACTTCAATCAGCTTGCTGACGACAGGGATCATATTGGTTTTACAATACCAAGTGAGCAGATGGCCGATTATGGTTGGGGTCCCGGAAAGGAGAGAGCTATCTACTTTGTTAGTCCTGAGCCACAGGGATTGTTTAATTATAAAAACAGGAGTACAGGTATGGCTTCAACATTAGGGAAGTACTCCTCCTCATTTTCTTTAGGTGCAGAGATTCTGGCTGAATATTATCCGGAATTCTCAGAACTGCTGAAACAGAAATCCCTTGATGCGTATAACAATGGTGCTGCTAATCCTGGGGTAAGTCAGACTGCTCCCGGTGGTGCTCCCTATTTTTATGAAGAGGACAACTGGGTTGATGATATGGAGCTTGCTGCATCAGAACTTTTCAAAGCTACGGGAGAAAATAAATATCTTACCGATGCAATAAATTATGGTCGCAAGGAACCTGTAACACCATGGATGGGCGCTGATTCTGCCCGTCACTATCAATGGTATCCTTTTATTAATATGGGTCACTATCAGATTGCGGCTCAAGACACAGATAAGAAAGCCAGCAGTGAATTTATCCGCAATATGAAGAGTGGTATACAGCGTGTTATGGACAGAGCGGAAGGAAATGCTTTTATGAATGGCATTCCTTTTATATGGTGCTCAAATAACCTGACTCTTGCTTTCATTACTCAGTGCAGGTTGTATAACGAACTAACAGGTGATGATACATATCTTGAAATTGAAACTGCTATGCGTGACTGGCTGCTAGGATGCAATCCATGGGGTACATCGATGATTGTTGGATATCCTGAAAATGGGGATTATCCTGTAGATACTCATTCAGCATTCACAAAACTTAAAGGTTATCCTATAACTGGGGGTATTGTTGACGGACCAATTTACAGTTCTATTTTTGGTAGTCTGAAAGGTATTTATCTTGCAAATGATGATCAATATGCCGAGTTTCAGTCAGACCATGTTGTATATCACGATGATTTTGCTGATTATTCGACCAACGAACCCACTATGGATGGTACAGCATGTATGACCTATTATTTTGGCTATCTGGCATCGCATGCAAAAAAAAAAGATTAGTTGAAAACGTTAGTCCTTGTAATGCAGTAACCTTAGTTGAGGGCGGAATAATCCGAGGTAATAGAAATATAAAAAAGCTTTCACTCGTTTTTACAGGACATGAATTTGCTGATGGTGCAGAAACAATAATGACTGTTTTAAAGAGACATGACATTAAAGGCACTTTCTTTCTTACTGGTGAATTTTATAGGTTGTATCCAGAAATCTCCCGAAAACTTCAGAAGTTTGGACACTATATGGCACCTCACTCAGACAAACATCTGCTTTATGCCGATTGGACAAAGCGTGATTCAACATTAGTAACACGTGAAGAGTTTGAGAGTGATTTGAAAGATAACTATTTAGCAATGCAGAGCATTGGGTTGTCGATTGAGTCGCCTAGATATTTTATGCCTCCTTATGAATGGTATAACAAAGAAATAAGTGAATGGGCTGGAAAAATGGGAGTAGTGGTAGTTAATTTTACTCCCGGTACAACATCTAATGCTGATTATACCACACCTGATATGAATAACTATATGTCATCTGAAACAATCTATAATAATATTTTGAAATATGAAGAAAAGGATGAAAATGGGCTTAGTGGTTTTATACTTTTGATTCATATTGGTACAGATCCGAAGAGAATGGATAAACTATATGATCGTATGGATGATCTGATAATCGAAATTAAAAAGAGAGGTTATGATTTTGTCAGAATTGATGATCTGCTTGGGAAGACCGACTCAAATAAATAAAATTGAATATAATTGTTTTATTATCATGTAAATAGCTGATATTTAAAGTTGTCTAAAATCAATTCAAAATTTGAAAATATGTTGAGAATATTATATACAACATTTATATTTTCCATAAGCTGTCTGGTTTACTCTCAGCAGAATGTGCAAAATGTAGTAAATAATCCATTATTGAGACATGCATCAGTAGGAATCTCTGTAGTTGATATTACAACAGGTAAAAGCATAGTTTCTCATAATGCAGAGAAATCACTAACTCCTGCTTCGGTATTAAAACTGGTTACAACAGCTACTGCATTAGAGACACTGGGTGATAACTACAGATATAGTACAGAAGTAGCTCTTGATGTTGATGATCCTTCACGAATTTTGGTAATTGGGTCCGGTGACCCTACATTAGGTAGTGAGGTATTTAGTGAAAATCGTTATGGTTTCTTTATAAATAGCGTACAGTTGTTGAGTAAAACTCTTTCGAAAAATCAAAACTATTCACTGTATATCGTAGATGATCTGTTTGGTTATGAGGGTGTTTCACCTGAATGGACATGGATTGATATTGGTAATTATTATGCATCCGGCACATATGGAATAAGTATATTTGACAATAGTTACCGCCTGTTTTTTAATACAGTTGATAAAAATAGTTGTCCGGTTATCTTGAGAACAGAACCTGTAATTAAAAGACTAACTTTTAATAATGAACTTAAACTTAACAATACTGGTCGCGACAACGGATATATTTATGGTGCCCCTTTCTCATACGAAAGAACTTTAAGAGGAGATATTCCTGCCGGTAGAACATCATTTAGCATAAAAGGCGATATCCCGGATCCGGGGATGCTTTTAGGAGAGACCTTAGCTGATTATCTAAATAAGGCAGGTTATAAAGTCAACAATGTTGAAACGGCAAGGGAGGATTATTTAAAAAGACTCTGTTCACCAAAGAAAACGTACTCCTATTATAGAGTAGGGCAGTCGATATTTACCCAATTATCCCATCCCTTGTATGAAATTGTAAGAGAGGTTAATGTTGAGAGCAACAACCACTATGCTGAACATCTTATAAGAACAATTGGAAGAAACGATGTTAAAGATATTAATGAGAATGCATTGGATGCAGGCATTAAAGTTACAGCTGAATACTGGAAAAGTAAAGGAGTAGAAATCTCATCTTTATTAATGCACGATGGCAGCGGTCTTGCACCACAAAATTTTGTAAGTCCAAAATTCCTTACGGATATTCTTACATATATGCATAATGACAGCAGGTACAGTGAAGCATTTATCAGTTCATTGCCAAAAGCGGGTCAGGAGGGAACATTACGTAACTTTATGCGTAATACAAAGTACAGTGGAAAAATAATTGCAAAGAGTGGCAGCATTGGTGGAGTACAGTGTTATGCCGGTTATTTAATTGATGGCAATAAAAAGTATGCTTTTGCGGTAATGGTAAACAAGTTTAATACAACTAATACACAAGTCAGAGGAATAATTGAGCAATTCTTATTGAGTTTATAGATCTTTATTCAATAGTTTTGAGTACTGAGTAACTGATCACAATAAAAAAGGAAACTCTTTTTGGAGTTTCCTTTTTTGTTTGAGTTATTCAACTATTTCAACCAGTTCAATTTCGAATACAAGAGTCGTATATCCTGGGATATTTCCTTTACCGGTCACACCATAAGCAAGTCTCCAGGGCATCCATACTTCCCATTTATCACCTACTTTCATATGTTGTAATGCAGTTGAGAAACCATCAACAACCCCGTTCACACTGAAACTTCTGGGAACATCATTCTTTGAAGTAGTATCGAATACAACTTTGTTGATGATTACATTGCCTTTGTCATCATTGTATTTGTCAGGTTTTGTCCAATCAGATTTATACCAACCAGTGTAACGTACTTTTACTACATCTGTAAATATGGGTGAGACCTCACCTTCACCAGACTCAATCACCTTATACATTATAAATCCAATACCTGAAGTGGAGTTAATCTTAGAGTATTCAGAGTTAGAAGATATTTTAGAGAACTGAGCTTCGTTATCGAGTTTCCACTTTTCATCAAATGTTTCTTCTTCATTGCATGAAGAAAACAAAATGAATGCAAAAAGGCTGAGGAGTAATGATAGTTTTAGTTTCATTGTTGTGGTTTTATAATCTTTATACTGAAAGTTTTTTCAATAGATTTTTCAAATCAGTCTTTTGTGCAATAATGTTTTGAAGAGAGTCGATAGCAACCCTTTCCTGCTCCATTGAGTCGCGGTAACGCACAGTAACAGTGTTATCCTCCAGTGTCTGATGGTCGATAGTTGCACAGAATGGTGTGCCTATTGCATCATGACGGCGGTAACGTTTACCAATACTGTCTTTTTCGTCGTACTGACAAGAGAAACTGAATTTAAGATCATCCATAATTTCACGAGCTTTCTCAGGCAGTCCATCCTTTCTTACTAATGGCAAAATTGCCAGCTTCACAGGAGCTAACTCAGCAGGAAATTTCATCATTACACGAGTTTCACCATTTTCAAGTGTCTCTTCGCAATATGAACCTGCTAGAATAGAAAGGAACATACGGTCGACACCGATTGATGTTTCAACCACATATGGAGTGTATGATTTATTAAGTTCAGGATCGAAGTATTGCATTTTTTTGCCTGAGAATTTCTCATGTTGACTAAGGTCGAAGTCTGTACGTGAGTGAATTCCTTCTACTTCTTTGAAGCCAAACGGCATTTCGAACTCAATATCTGTAGCCGCATTGGCGTAGTGTGCAAGCTTATCATGATCATGAAAGCGATATTTATCAGCACCAAATCCAAGTGCCTGATGCCATTCCATTCTTAATTTCTTCCAATGTTCGAACCATTTTAATTCTTCTCCCGGAACAACAAAGAACTGCATCTCCATCTGTTCGAATTCACGCATACGGAAGATGAACTGACGTGCTACTATCTCGTTGCGGAAGGCTTTTCCAATCTGTGCAATACCAAATGGAACCTTCATACGACCTGTTTTCTGAACGTTAAGGAAGTTAACAAAGATACCCTGGGCAGATTCGGGTCGAAGGTAAACCTTCATTGCACCATCAGAGGTTGCTCCCATTTCTGTAGAAAACATCAAATTGAACTGTCTTACCTCTGTCCAGTTTCTTGTACCGCTTATAGGGCAAGCTATCTCACAATCCAGGATAATCTGACGCAAATCCTCGAGATTGTTATCATTAAGAGCTTTTGCAAAGCGAGAATGAACCTCATCACGTTTCTGACGATTTTCCAGAACACGAGGATTGGTCTCCCTGAACATCTGCTCGTCGAAAGAGTCTCCGAAACGTTTTGCAGCTTTCTGAACCTCTTTTTCAATCTTATCATCCAGTTTAGCCAGGTGATCTTCAATCAATACATCGGCACGGTAACGCTTTTTACTGTCTTTGTTGTCGATCAGCGGGTCATTAAAAGCGTCCACATGTCCTGAAGCTTTCCATATTGTTGGATGCATAAAAATTGCAGAGTCTATACCAACAACATTCTCATGCAGCAGAACCATACTGTCCCACCAATATTTTTTTAAGTTGTTTTTTAATTCAACGCCATTCTGACCATAGTCATATACCGCGCTTAATCCATCATAAATTTCACTTGAAGGGAAAACAAACCCATACTCTTTACTGTGTGATATTATTTTCTTAAATACCTCTTCCTGTAGTGCCATGTGTAATAATTATCTGATTCAACATACAAAGTAAAGGGTTTTTTTCGATATTTTGACAATCATTCTTCTTAAAGATAAATAATTGACTCCCTTTCAGGTTATGTCTTAGCGGAAAAATCAGTACTTTTGTAGCTATATATGACTATCGGTCTTCTAATCTCAGAATAACAGTGTTTATATGTCTGGCGGAATGAAAAATTTGGCTAAGGAAACCATTTTCTATGGTGTTGGAAGTGTACTGCCTAAACTCCTTAGCTGGCTGCTTTCTCTTTATTGGGCATTCGTGTTGCCAAGAATTTCCGATATTGGAGTATTAACTAACTTCTATGCATGGGTGGCTCTGCTGCAGGTGACTCTTACATATGGGATGGAAACCGGCTACTTCAGGTTTGCCAATAAAGAGAAGGACCCAGAAAAGGTTTTTTCAACAACTTTTATCAGCATATTATCTACTACACTGATATTCTTTGTTATATCTCTGTTTTTCTTAGAACCTGCAGCGTTTGTATTAGGAGGTACAGAAATGAAACCTCATTGGCTGCTCTTACTGATTACCATTCTTTGTATAGATGTTATAGGGACCATTCCTTTTGCCAAATTAAGATTTAAGAAAAGACCTATTCGTTTTGCTACGATCAAGATATTAAATGTTGTCTTGACTATACTTTTCAACCTTTTCTTTTTTCTTGCTTGTCCATGGCTTCAATCAAAATTTCCGGGTGCATTCTCATGGTTTGACATAAATAATGGGGTAGACTATATACTTATTTCGAACCTGTCAGCATCTGTAATACAGTTTTTAATGGTTTCACCTGAGCTGAGAATTAAGTTCATTTTTGATAAGCAGTTATTACAACAGATGCTTAAGTACTCTTTTCCGATACTTATTTTGGGAATTGCAGGAATACTGAATCAGACCGTAGATAAGATTGTTTTTCCATGGTTTTATCCGAATAATGATTTTGCATTTACCGAACTGGGGATATATGGACAGAATTTTAAGATTGCAGTTATCATGGTGATGTTTACTCAGGCATTTCGCTATGCTTTTGAACCATTTATTTTTGCGAGAAACAGGGGGAGCTATGATGATAAGCAGTCGTTTAGCGACGCCACAAAGTATTTTATTATATTCGGTTTACTAATATTTTTAGTTACAATTGGCTTTATTGACATTATTAAATTTCTACTTCCAATAAAGTATCATGTTGGATTAAAGGTGGTTCCTATTGTACTTATGGGGGAACTGTTTTTTGGTATTTATTTTAATTTGTCGTTGTGGTATAAGTTGACAGATCAAACTAAATGGGGTGCGTATATCTCTATATTCGGCTTTATCTTAACCATTGCAATAAATATTATATTTATACCAGCTTACAGTTATATGGCTTGTGCATGGGCATCCTTTTTTGCCAACTTTATAATGATGGTGATCTCATATTTTATGGGTCAGAAAAACTATCCTATACCATATAACTTGAAATCGGCCGGATTTTTCTTTATGTTGTCAATGTTATTATTTGCAGGGATTACCGTTTCCTACGCTTGTGTTGACAATCTTTGGGTCAGACTCTCTATTAGTACAGCTTTAATATTATTATATCTGCTTGTGGTAATAAAAAAAGAGCTGCCATTGACAGAATGGCCGGTGATTGGGAACTACTTAAAAAAGAATAATCCAACTGATATTTAATCAAGTGGTTGATATAAAATAATATAGTATTAAAATTTACAATATAATTAATGAATTAGGAATCAATTATGAGAAAACTTTTTTTATCGATATCGATATTTTGTTTGACTTTGGCCGCTAATGCCGATGAAGGAATGTGGCTTCTGAAGGAGTTGAATAGTCAGAGTGTTGCCAGAATGCAGGAGATGGGATTTACATTACCTGTAGATCAGCTCTATCACGATACCAATCCTTCTTTAAAGGATGCAGTTGTTATATTTGGCGGAGGATGTACAGGTGTTGCTGTATCGGAGCAAGGACTTATATTCACAAATCACCATTGCGGGTTTGGCTCAATTCAGCGTTTGAGTTCAGTTGAGCATGATTATCTCAAAGATGGATTTGTTGCTGCTAATCAGGATGATGAGCTGTATGCCGACAGACTTACTGTATCTTTTTTAAGATCAATGGAGGAGGTGACTGACAAAATAATACCATATCTTCCATCGGTTTTGAGTGAAATTCAGCGTGAACTAACTATTGACTCTTTGTCTAACGAATTGATTAAAGAGTATGAAAATGATCCTTTCACAAGTGCACGTTTTGTACCTTTCTATTCAGGGAACAGATTTTATGTTGTACTATATGATGTGTTTAGAGATGTAAGATTGGTAGCAACTCCTCCACAGTCGGTTGGCAAGTTTGGAGGAGATACCGACAACTGGATGTGGCCTCGTCATACAGGTGACTTTTCAGTGTTCAGGGTTTATTCTGATGAGAATAATAAACCGGCAAATTATAGTGATACAAATAAACCATATAAACCCAAATATGTAGTACCTGTATCACTAAATGGAGTGAAGGAGGGTGATTTTTCTATGACAGTTGGTTACCCTGGCAGCACTCAGCGTTATATGTCCTCCTGGGGTATTCAGCAGCGTGTGGAATCGGAAAATAAACCACGTGTAGAGGTTAGGGGAGTGAAGCAGGATATCTGGTGGGAAGCAATGACTCAAAACGATACTATAAGAATTAAGTATGCTAACAAATATGCAGGCAGCTCAAACTACTGGAAGAATTCTATGGGTATGAATGAGGCAATAGCCAACCTTGGAGTGATAGAGAAGAAAAAATTACTGGAGAACAGATTACAGGAATGGATAAATAGTAATCCTGTGAATAAAGAGAAATACGGAAATACACTTGATATATTAAATGAAGCGTATTCAAATTCTGGTGATTTAGCTAAATATACTACTTACTACCTTGAAACATTCAATAATGGAATTGAATTGATCAGATTTGCCAATACTATTTTGCAATTTGACGCAGAAGGTACAGAACAGGATAAACAGGATTTTATTAACGAGAGATTGGTAGAGTCATATAAAAATTATGAACCAAAACTAGATAGAAAAGTTTTACCGGCATTGATGAAGCTTTATGCTGACAGAGTTCCGAAAGAATATCAGCCTGATATTTATCAAAAGATTGATTCTCTTTTTGAAGGTGATTATGAGAGATATGCCGACTGGCTGTTTGATAACACTCAGTTTACTTCTTTGGAAGAGCTACTGGTTTTATTGCAGACTGCAGACACACAGGTGTTGAGTAAAGATCCTGCGATGGAGCTCGCACTATCTGCTGCAGATATGGGTTATGAATTATCAAGTAAGATGATCTCTTTTTATGAGAATGTACTGAGAGGTGAGCGTGAATTTATGGCAGCATTAATTGAAATGGATTCTGACAAAGCATTTTATCCGGATGCTAATTTTACACAGCGTTTGAGTTACGGCTCTGTTGCGGGCTATCAGCCTCGTGATGCTGTTTGGTATAATTATTACTCAACCACACAGGGTATATTGGAAAAACAGAAACCAGGAGACCCTGAGTTTAATGTTCAGGATTATATTCTTAAAGCTATCCTTTCTGGGGATTTTGGCAGATACTCAGATGAAAATGGTGAATTGAGAGTAAACTTCTTGTCTACAAATGATATTACCGGTGGAAATTCTGGAAGCCCTGTTATTAATGGAAAAGGAGAACTCATTGGTCTGGCTTTTGATGGAAACTGGGAGTCTCTTAGTGGAGATATATTATTCGAGCCTGAAATGCAACGTATGATCAGTGTTGATATATTATATGTTTTATATATGCTGGATAAAGTTATGGAAGCACCACATATAGTTAATGAATTGAATCTGGTAGATTAATAGATCGCATTGAATCAATAAAATAACAGAAAACCCCTCATTTGCAAGTTAATGCTTTTGAGGGGTTTTTAAATTAATGTTTAATATAAAATATCAATGACTAAAAAAGATATTCATCCCTATTGAACTTTTCATACCTCGGGGGAGATGGTACATAATTTTCATCATCCCACAGAGAACTTGTTATCATAAGGTCTGCACTAAACCTGTTACATGCGATAGGTACATTATGCACCCTACACTGTCTGAGCAGCATCATAATGTCTGCTTCATGAGGTTGTGCGTTGAGATCATCTATAAGAAATACTGCAAGGTCAATTTCTTTTCGAACAACTTTAGCTGCTATTTCGGCATCACCTCCCATAGGACCAGAATTCATTATTGTGAACTCAGGGTTAACACCCTCATTTTTTAACGCGTCTCTTACCAGTGTTCCTGTTGTTCCAGTACAAACAAGATGGTGATTAGACAGGAAATCAGAGTTATATATAACCCAGTCTACCATATCTGCTTTTCGATGATCATGTGCTACCAGTGCAATTGTAAGTTTTCGTTTCATATACCTAATTCTTCACGTATTTCATTTATTTTTTCATCTGCTTTTCTTTCAGCCTGTTCTAATTCTTCTCTTGTTTTAGCGTAGCCTTTTACTTCAATATAAAATTTTATTTTTGGTTCAGTTCCTGAAGGACGAATAGACATTTTTGTATTGTCTTCAGTGAAGTACTGTATTACATTAGAAGTTGTAGGCATTTCGAGAGCTATCTGTTCATCGCGTACAAAATCTACCGCTTCAAGTTTTCCAAAATCCTTTATTAGTGTAACAGGAGATCCTCCAAGAGAGGTGAGTGGGTTTGCTCTGAAGTTTTTCATCATAGCTTCAATTTCTTCAGCACCCTCTTTTCCCTTCTTAACGAGAGATATTCCTACCTCTTTTGAATAACCATATTCAAGATAAATATCCTGAAGCAGTTCATATACAGATTTTCCGTTATCTCTTGCCCATGCTGCTATCTCTGCAAATAGTGTACAGGCGGATACAGCATCCTTGTCTCTGACAAAATCACCTGCAAGAAAACCGTAACTCTCTTCACCTCCACCGATATATTTCTTTATTCCTTCGTTTTTGCGGATTATATCAGCTATCCATTTGAAACCAGTGTAACTGTCATAAATCTCAATACCTTTGCTTTGAGCAATTACTTTGGCAAGTTCAGTAGATACAATAGTTTTTACAATAAACTCTTTACCTGTGAGAAGTCTCAGCTCTTCACGCCGGGTCATCAGATAGTAAAGACATAATAGAAGTGTCTGATTACCATTAACAAGAATAAATTCACCCTTATCATCACGTATTGCAGTTCCTATGCGATCACTATCAGGGTCGGTGGCCATAACCAGGTCGGCATCAGTCTCCCTTGCTTTTTTTATTGCAAGGTCAAGAGCAGCAGGCTCTTCCGGGTTAGGAGAAACTACAGTGGGGAAATCACCACTTATGACATCCTGTTCGGGTACATGAATTATATTTGTAAAACCAACCGCTTTCAGTGCATCTGGAACTAATGTACCACCTGTACCATGAATAGGTGTATATACAATTTTAATATCGCTGTTTCTTTGAATTGATTCCGGTGATAGTACAAGTTTCTTTACCTCTTCAATGAACGCGTTGTCCATATCCTTACCAATAATTTCGATGAGTTTCTTATCACCTTTGAATTTTATCTCACTATTGGATTTAATGCGATTTACTTCAGCAATGATGTTTCTGTCATGAGGAGCCAATACTTGTGCACCATCATTCCAGTAAGCTTTATAACCATTATATTCTTTAGGGTTATGAGAGGCGGTTACCATTATTCCGCTCTGGCATCCCAGTTTACGGATTGCATAAGAGATTAAAGGAGTGGGGCGCAGGTTTTCAAACAGATAAACCTTTATGCCATTTGCGCTGAAGATATCTGCTGCTACTTCGGCAAATTTGCGACTATTATTGCGGCAGTCATGTCCAATTACAACTTTAATTTGATCATGGTTTGCAAACTCTTTTTTAAGATAGTTTGAAAGTCCCTGTGTTGCAGTACCGACAGTGTAAATATTCATTCTGTTGCTACCGGCACCCATAATACCTCGTAGTCCACCAGTTCCAAACTCCAGATCTTTATAAAATGCATCGATAAGAGGGCTCTTGTCTTCATTGTCAAGCAATTGCTGAATTTCCTTTTTTGTATCAGCATCATAATCACCCTCCAGCCATGAATTAGCTTTATCCGTTACTAGTGATATTAAAGTCTCATTTTTCATATAAAAAATGTATTATGTTTATCTTTTTATTCTACAGGTTGAACTTTGTATTTATCACCTGTTTGATCGATTATTTTTTGGTAGTATTCGTTAGAGTAGCCTGGACGTAAAGGATTAGCAGGTTGGCCATATGGATTTCGTTTAAATTTACCATTTTCCTCCTGTTTAATTACGCCATCAATATATTTAACCATTAGAAATTCACCAAGTTTTTTCCATTCTGCTACACCTTCAGTTACGAGATTATTGGTGTAACTGGTGAGGTATTTTACAGCATCCTGATTTGATTGTTCAAGTACACTTAATGCTTTTTCTTCAATTTGAGGTTGTGAAGCATGGAAACTATTTTCTAAAGCTGATTGCACCTTTTTCATATCTTCGCTCATATCACTATATCGGGTATAGACTAAGTTTGAAACCCAGTTGTGAATCCAGAAAGCGGATGTCCATGAGAAGGTAAGCAAATCACCATTACCAATCTTCATTTCATGAGGTACTTCGTTGTGACCGCAATAAAATGGGTAATATACAGTTTGAGCCGCATCATCTATACCAAACCAAAGTATACCACCAATTTCATTAGGCAACCATGAACGCATTTGAGCTACAAATGAAAATGCAGTCTGCTGTGTAGCAATTGGTCTTTCATTACAATATTCAACAGAGTCTACCTGATATGTAAGTGGAGACCATCGATAGGGTGAGTTGAAAGGTCCCGCACCAACGTCAAAGCGCCAGTCTAATTCAGTTCCTTCATAATGATCGCGCATCAGATTCTGAATGTCTTGTACACTTAGTTTTCTATCAGGTTTTATATATAAAGGCATTGGATCTGTAGTTAATCCCTGTGCATAGGTAACATATTTACCCATATCTTTATTGACATTGTTGAAGAACGACCAAACTCGTGCCTCGCAAAATCTTAATGCTCCGAAATCAAGTGGTGCATACGCTTTTGCAAAACTGAACTCGCTGTCTTTTCCTGTAAAATACCCTTTTTCGCGTGCAAAAGTAATTACATCAGGCGAATAGATACAATTTTCAGGGTCATTCAATGGAAATTGCTGGATTCGTGCCTGATTAGCATGAGCAGTTACACAATCATCGGGAATTCTGACTGCAACCCATACTGCACCTTTGTTTCCCGGACCTTTTCCAATCATCTCCATAACCCATATTTCATTTGGGTCTGCAATAGAAAAAGACTCTCCTGAACTATAATATCCATATTCGCTTACAAGGCTGGTCATAATCTTTATTGCTTCTCTGGCATTTTTTGCACGCTGAAGCGTAATGTAAATCAGACTGCCATAGTCTATGATTCCGGTTGAATCAGTAAGTTCACTTCTTCCTCCAAAAGTAGTTTCACCTATTGCCAGCTGATGTTCATTCATGTTACCAATAACATTGTATGTTTTCAGAACCTGAGGAATTTCACCTAAATACTTACCGCTATCCCATTCATAAACTTTTAGCATTTCACCAGGTTTATACTCTTTTGCAGGCCAGTGATATAACTCTCCATAGAGCCCATATGAGTCGGCCGCATAGGATATAATTGTTGAACCATCTGTGGATGCTTTCTTTCCTACCAATAAATTAGTACATGGAAATGTTAAGGTTGTGGTAAACAAAACCAGAAGAATAATCAAAGAAACTTTTCTCATGCTGAATTTAAATATATATTAAACTTGTTTTGTAGCTAAAATTATTAACTAGCCTGTAAAGATACTTTTTATTGTGCAAACAGCCTAAACTGCACAAGTGATATTTTAGATAATTATCACACATTGATTAGCAAAAGTAGAAAAAAAAATCTATTTTTGTTTTATAAATCAAACCTTCAGTGAACAAGTCTGAATGAAAGATAATATTAAAAAATTTGGGACTAAAAGAGTGGCAGGATTAACTGTAACTCAAATTATCATTCTTTTGGTACTTATTCTTATGCTCTTCTTTTTTAGTGATAGTAATATACTAAAAAGATTAAGGAATGAATCTCAAATAAAAGACCTGGAAGCACAGATTGAATTTTATCAGAACCAGTCAAAGTCAGACAAAGAGAAATTAGATGAATTACAATCAAACACAGATGACCTTGAAAAGTTTGCTCGTGAGAATTATTTCATGAAAAAAGAAAACGAAGAAATTTTTATTATTGATCATAAATAAAATAGTAGCTTTTGCATTTGATCATTGAAGATTTGAAAATATGAATCAGCTATAAATAATTATGAAAAGTATTTTATTTAAAATATCAGGGATATTAATCCTTTTATCTGCATTACTATTTATGTTTTACCCTTTAGCGGCTTCATGGGTTATGGCATTTTCTGTTGCACTGTTTTCAGTAATTACAGTTACCAGTCCTTACTCCGGCAAGAGCATAAGAGGAAAAAGACTTTATAACTTCCAGATATTATCATGCCTGTTAATGATTGCTGCTACCTATCTGATGTTTAAAAACAGGAATGAATGGGTATTAGTTATGGTGGCAGGCGGAATATTCTTGTTATATTCCTCCTATGTATTACCTAAAGAGCTCGAAAAAGAAAAAAAGGGGTAATTTACATATGTTTAATTAAAGATGAATAAAACAATACTTGTAATTGATGATAATTTAACCGTTTGCCTGATGTTGAAATCCTGGTTAGTTAAAAAAGGATTCAATGTTGATACAGCTTCTCATGCCGAAGAAGCTAAAGAGAAGGTAAGGGAGTCCCCATATGACATGATCCTTAGTGATATAATGATGCCAGATACAGACGGGTTTGCATTTTTAAAGTGGGTTAAAAAATATGATCCGGATATTCTTGTTATCATGATGACAGGTTTTGCAGATATTGATTCAGCAGTTGAAGCAATGAAAAACGGTGCAGTGGATTACATATCAAAACCAATTGATCCGGAGAAATTATTCAATAAAATTGATGAAGCTTTTTTAAAGCTTGAAATTTCGAATCGAAATAATCCTGCTAAGAATGACTATATAACACCTCCAGATGAAGATTATAAACAACTATTCAGACAACTAAACAATACAGCAGAAAATAACACACACCTGTTAATATTAGGTGATAGAGGTACAGGGAAGTTTTCAGCAGTAAAATATATATACGAAAAAGGGATTAATGGATCTAAACCGCTTGTTTGTTTGGATGCGAATGATATTGTTAGCAAAAAGAGTAATAAAAGTCAGATAAAAGAGGGAGAATTAAAACTGAAGGAGAAGTTTGAAAATGCAAAGGGTGGTCTCTTTTATGTACGAGAAATAGATCAGCTGAATAATTTTTTGCAGGATGATTTATTAAAAATAATTACAAGACAGAGCAGAGATGAAGAGTTTACTCAGGTTATTTTGAGTTCTGAGAAAAAGCCTGAAGATCTGCAAAAGATACTTATACCTAAACTATACAATCTCATAATAGAGGATTGTGTGATATTACCTTCACTTAAAGGAAGAGCGCAACAGATTATCTTTTTTGCTACACATTTCCTCAGATTTGCAAATTTTACATTAAACAAAGAAATCACAGAAATTGACCCTGTAATTCAGAAGCAACTTGTTGAGTATGATTGGCCCGGTAATATACAAGAGCTTAAAAATATTATTATAAAAGCAGCTTTGCTAACTGAAGAAAGCGTAATAAAAGCTGATTTAATAGATGACCTTTTTAATTATGAAAAATCGAAAGATGAAAGTCAGAAGCCAATTAAAGGAAGTATCCAAAGTCTGAGAAAGGAGTATTACGAGAAAGAGAAAATCTGTCAGGCACTTGAATTGGCAAAAGGAAATAAGACAATGGCTGCTTCTATTCTTAATATTGACAGAAAAACATTGTATAATAAAATAAAGCTATATAATGTAAAGGTATAATCCTTATGTAATGAAGAAAAAAGGGGCTTCAAATATTAAAGTGAGTGTTATATTAAGCTATCTTTTAGTTGTTTCTGTAATGATAACAGGTCTGATAGCTTTATATAATAATCTGGTGGATTTTTCTAATAAGAAAGTACGAAATGAAGATACCTCTGAATTGATTATAGTAGGTAATATTCTCTCTATGCTTTATGAGGTTGAAAGTGAGCAGGACTTGCTGACTTCTGAGGGAGCTGAACAGTATTATGCTAAATATGATTCTCTGATACCTGCTGTGAAAAAGAACCTTGAAAGATTAAAAGAGTACACTGATGATGAAATTAGAAAAAATAAACTTGACAGTATCAGTCTTTTAATGAAAATCAAAAGTGAGAATTTATTAGATATTTCTTCATTACTTGACTCTATTAGTAAATCTCCAAATATTATAAGAGAGACTGATAGTAGATATGTTCCAAAAGAATTAAACAGAGATATCTCAGATTATCTTGAAAAGATAAATATAAGTAATCCAAATATAGCAAGAAGTGATACAATTGTTATTACAGGTGAGCGAAAAAGTTTTATTAATCGTGTCCGCGATGTTTTTAATGCTAAACAGGACTCTACAATAGTAATTGAAAACAAAACCCTGGTATCTGATGTAGAGTTCCGACTTATTGTGGATACAATTATTAATAAAGTTATTTATTCAGAAAGACTTGATTTAAGAAGACAAAGAGAGATTCATACAGATTTGATCAGAAGACAGGAGGTAATGAGTCAAACCAACAGAATGCTCACCTCTCAAATAGATGAATTGTTAAAGAATATTGAACATGAAGAGATTAAAAAATCACTATTATTAATCAGTGAGAGGTCTCGAGCAATATCCAGGTCACAAAATACAATGTTTGTTGTTTCTTTGCTTTCTATAATTTTTGCAATAATTTTCGCAGTATTATTTTTAATTGATATCAATAAAAGTCATCGATATCGCATGCAATTGGAGCAATCCAATAAACGTATAACGGACTTGCTTAGCTACAGGGAGATGCTGATGCTTACAATATCCCACGACATTAAAGCTCCTACAGGTTCAATATTGGGTTATATCGATCTTATGATTGAGGAAAAGGATAATAAGAAGAGCAATTTTTATCTCCAGAATATTAAATTATCAGCCCAAAATGTTTTACAGCTTGTTTCAACATTACTCGACTTTCATAAGCTTGATAAAGGGGGCTGGCAATTACAGGAATCAGAATTTAGTTTATACTCTCTGATTGAGGAATCAACAAATAGCTTCAAGCCCTTGGCTGATAAAAAAGGTCTCGAGTTTAAAGTTGAAAATAAGATACCCGAAGGCATGCTATGTTTTGGTGATAATTACGTTTTATGGCATATTTTCAGTAATCTAATTTCAAATGCAGTGAAATATACCTCTCATGGTCAAATTACAATTCTTGCTAATACACATGAGACAGATTCAAAAACAGTTCTAAATTTTGCAGTTGCAGATACAGGAGAGGGAATTGACATTGAAGATCAGGAGGATATTTTCAACGAGTTCAAGCAATTCATAAAAAATAATAACAAAGGAGAACATGTTGAAGGTAGTGGCTTGGGGCTAGCTATTACAAAAGGATTCGTAAAGGTTGTCAACGGTGAGATTAGTTTTACTTCAACCAAAGGTGAGGGATCTGAATTTGTTGTTGAAATCCCTTTAAATGTTATTACAGATAGAGATAAAGACCGGAAAGGGTTTTCAAAATATGATGATTTGAAAGATGTGTCAATGCTTTATGTTGATGATGATCCTGTTCAATTGAAAATGATGTCAGAGATAGTCCAGAAGAAAGAAATTAATTGTACAACTGAATCAAATCCGGATAATGTATTAGGTATTATAGATAGTAATAATTTTGATATCATTCTCATAGATATTCAATTAGGAGATAAATCAGGCTTTGATTTGGTGAGAAGTGTCAATGAAAAGCTTAGAGATCAAAATGTCGAAATTCCTGTTTTGGCACTTTCTGCCAGATCTGATATTTCTATATCGATGATTCAAGCTGCCGGTTTTAAAGATTTCATAAGTAAACCTTTCAACTTTAATCAACTTTACGAAAAGATTTCAAAATATATAAACAGTTCTTTTATAAACTCTTCTGAGGATTATAATCTTAAGCTAAATGGTGTAAGTGCATTAATTGAGTTTGTAAAAGATGATATTGATGCATCAAGTGAAATACTAAAATCATTTATCAATGAAACCAAGGAAAGTGAGTTGATTCTGAAGAATGCAATAAAGGATAATGATTTTGTGAGTATCAGCAAAATTTCACATAAAATGCTGCCTCTGTTTCGCATGATAGGACATGAGAAGGTAGTCGGCATTATGGAACAGTTAGAGAGGAATAAACATGTAAGTAAGGAAGATATAAACTACTTAATGAATGCTATAGAATATAGTATTGAAGAGGGAGTTGAACTAAGCAGTCATTTAATTAATAAATGATATGAATCTAAAAAATGTCACAGATAAATACCGAAGATATTTACTTTTTGAGAAAGGATTATCTAAAAACACAATTGAAGCATATATCCGTGATTTAAATAAGTTGTTATTATTTATAGAAGAAGAAAAGTTATCTCTTATTTCAATAAAAACATCCGATCTGGAGGAGTTTCTAGCTGGATTATATGATAATAATCTTTCTCCAAGATCCATGTCAAGGGTTATTTCAGCACTAAAATCATTCTTTAGGTATTTTATGCTGGATAATTACAGAGAAGATAATCCAACAGATTTGCTTGATTCACCTAAAACTGGATTGAAATTGCCAGTTGTATTATCAATTGAAGAAATAGATTCGATTCTTTCTGTGATTGATGTTTCAACCTTGGAGGGTACACGCAACTATGCTATCATTGAAACACTTTACAGTTGCGGACTGAGAGTTTCTGAAATAACTAATCTGCGTTTTTCTGACTTATATTTTGATGAAGGATTTATAAGGGTAGTGGGGAAAGGTGATAAACAGCGACTTGTTCCTATATCTGAAACAGCAATTCAAGAGATAAATAATTGGTTGATATATAGAGGTCAGATCTATATAAAGAAGGGTTATGAAGATATTGTTTTTGTAAGTTCTCGAAGAGGTACTGCATTGTCACGTATAACTGTTTTTTATTTTATTAAACAGTATGCAGAGGCTGCAGGTATCAGGAAAGATGTTAGTCCTCATGTTTTTCGTCACTCCTTTGCAACTCATCTCTTAGAGAGAGGTGCGAATATAAGAGTAATTCAGGAAATGCTTGGACATGAGAAAATAGCAACAACAGAGATTTATACTCATATAGACAGAACTTTTTTAAGGCAGGAAATAATTGAACATCATCCAAGAAACAGAAGATAATAGATGAATAAATCAAAATAAAAAGGAGCATTTAAAGAGAGAAGTACAGAAAAAAAGAAATCCTTAAAACAGCCGGAGCTCCAAGAATATTTCATATATTTGCTAAAGAATTAAAAAAAACATACTGACATGAAATTTATAGCATCAAGCGCTACGATGTTGAATCATCTGCAGGCAATTAGTAGAGTCATTAATTCCAAAAGTACATTACCTATACTGGACTGCTTTAAGCTGGAGTTAAAGGGTAATAAGCTTACATTGACTGCTGCAGATAGTGAAACACGTCTGGAAACATGGATTGAAGTGAATAATGCAGAAGGAGAAGGTAGTCTTGCAATCAATGCTAAAAACCTTCTGGATCCTTTACGAGAGCTTCCTGATCAACCTTTAACATTTGATATAAATGATGAAACTCTGGAGGTCTTTATTTATTACCATAACGGAAAATATAATTTTGTAGGATTAAAAGGTGATGAATATCCTGAACCAAAACCTTTGAAAGAAGAGACTTCTATGAGTCTCACAATAGAAGCAGATATGCTAATGTCTGGAATTAACAGAACTGTTTTTGCAACTGCTGATGATGAACTCCGCCCTGTAATGAACGGAATTTACTTTGATATAACATCTGATAACCTCACATTTGTAGCATCAGATGGACATAAATTAGTTCGAGTTACAACCACCGAAGCAAAGGGTGAAGGTCGATCTTCTTTTATTCTACCTAAGAAACCTGCTAACCTATTAAAGGCTCTTTTACCAAAGGAAACAGGTACAGTGACAATAAACTTTGATGAAAATAATGCATATATCACAATGAGTGATTATAAAATGATTTGTCGTTTTGTAGAAGGAAGATATCCGAACTATAACTCAGTGATTCCTCAAAATAACAGCAATACTGTTACATTAGACAGATTAACTCTGCTTAATGCACTAAAGAGGGTGTCCGTATTTTCAAATCCATCAATAGGATTGGTTAAATTGCAATTATCAGAAGAGAAAATAGTAATAACTGCACAAGATATTGATTTTCTCACAGCTGCAGAGGAAACAATAGTATGTTCTTACACAGGAAATGTAATGAATATAGGTTTCAAAGCTGCTTTTTTAATAGAAATATTAGATAACATTCCAAGTTCCGATGTTAGAATTGAATTGTCTGATCCATCAAGAGCCGGACTTATTCTCCCTGTAGAACAAGAGACTAATGAAGATATGCTGACTCTTTTAATGCCGATGATGTTAAATGACTAATCAATTTAAAACGTTAAAATGGAATTAAAGCTGAAAAACCCGTTAGTGTTTTTTGATTTAGAAACTACCGGGATCAATATAACACGTGATCGCATTATCGAAATATCTCTGTTAAAAGTTTATCCTAACGGGAAAGAAGAATCGAGAACCAGACGTATTAATCCGGAAATGCCTATCCCGCCTGAATCAACTGCAATTCATGGTATTACAGATGAGGATGTTAAGGACTGTCCTACATTTAAACAAATTGCTAAATCACTTTCAGAAATGTTGGAGGGATGTGACATGGCAGGATTTAATTCCAGTCGTTTTGACGTTCCAATGTTAGCAGAAGAATTTCTGAGGGCTGGAGTAGATTTTGATATAAGTAAGCGAAAATTTGTAGATGTTCAAATAATTTTCCACAGAAAAGAGCAACGCACTCTTGAGGCAGCATATTCATTCTATTGTAATAAAAAATTAGAGAATGCACATTCTGCTGAGGCTGATGTAATTGCTACATATGAGGTTCTAAAGTCTCAATTGGATCGATATCCTGATCTTGAGAATAGTGTGGATTCTTTATCAAAAGAATATTCAAGTTTTAATAATAATGTTGACTTGGCAGGTCGTATCGTTTTAAACGAGAGTGGGGTAGAAGTGTTTAACTTTGGGAAACACAAAGGGAAACCTGTCTCTGAAGTGTTAAAAAATGAACCGAGTTACTACTCTTGGATGATGGATGGAGATTTTACGCTTAACACCAAACAGGTACTTACTAAGATCCGTTTGAGAGAGATGAATGGTTAATTATTAATTTTCAATGGCGCGTTTCTTTATAACACTCTCATATAACGGGAAAAACTATGTTGGTTGGCAAATACAACCTAATGGTTTAAGTGTGCAGGAAAAGCTGCAATATGCACTATCTACAATTCTTCGTTCAGAAGTTGAAGTTGTGGGTGCAGGCAGAACAGATGCAGGTGTACATGCCAGTAAAATGATAGCACACTTTGATTGGGTTGGAGATCCTTTCTCATCTGAAGATTTGGTTTTCAAACTAAATAGTTTTCTACCTAAAGATATTGCAATCTTTTCAATAAATGAGGTAAAGCCTGATGCGCATGCACGTTTTAGCGCTATTTCCAGAACATATAAATATTATATAACAACAGAGAAAGATCCTTTTCATCATGAACTTACCTATAGAGTGAATTTTATTCCAGATATTGATAAGATGAATGCTCTTTGTCCATTATTAATACAAACAAAGGACTTTACAAGTTTTAGTAAACTTCATACTGATGTAAAAACAAATATTTGCAGTATAGAATATGCCGTCTGGAAACGAATGGGTAATTTATATGTTTTCGAAATAAAAGCAGACCGATTCTTACGCAATATGGTAAGGGCAATTGTAGGAACATTATTGGAAGCTGGCAGAGGACGACTCGACGAGAAAGGTCTCATTAGAATTATAAATGCTAAAAACAGACAAGTTGCTGGTGATTCTGTTCCCGGAAATGCACTTTTTTTGGATAATGTGCAATATCCAGATGATATATGGAGATAAAATAAGAAATTGTTGGACAGGTTTTTGAGTAAAAAGAAATAACGCGGAAAACTTAAAAGTTACCGCGTTATTTTTTTTATAAAAGTGTTAGTTTACTTGATTATCAATCATTCATTGAGATTAAAAATTCTTCATTGTTAGATGTACGTCTTAATCTATTAAGTAAGAATTCCATTGCTTCAACAGAGTTCATATCAGAAAGGAAGTTACGTAATACCCACATACGATTAAGAGTTTCTTCTGATAGTAGCAGGTCATCACGACGTGTACTTGAAGCTATAATATCCACAGAAGGAAAAATTCTCTTGTTGGATAATTTTCTATCAAGCTGAAGTTCCATGTTACCTGTACCTTTAAACTCTTCGAATATTACATCATCCATTTTAGAACCTGTATCGGTAAGAGCAGTAGCAATTATAGTTAGTGAACCACCATTTTCAATATTTCTTGCTGCTCCAAAGAAGCGTTTAGGTTTGTGCAATGCATTTGCATCAACACCTCCTGAAAGTACTTTACCTGATGCCGGTTGAACTGTATTATATGCTCTTGCTAGACGAGTGATAGAGTCTAACAGAATTACCACATCATGACCACATTCAACTAATCGTCTTGCTTTGTTAAGTACTATTTCAGCAATTTTTACGTGATGGTCTGCAGGCTCATCAAAGGTAGACGCAATAACTTCAGCATTAACGCTACGCTCCATATCAGTTACCTCTTCAGGTCTTTCATCAATTAGCAGTATAATCATATACACTTCAGGATGATTGTCAGCAATTGCATTGGCAATATCTTTCAGAAGAACTGTTTTACCAGTTTTAGGCTGTGCCACAATTAATCCACGCTGACCTTTACCTATCGGCGTAAACATATCAACCACCCTGCATGAAAGATTGTCATTATGACCTTTTGTTAAATTGAATTTCTCATCCGGAAATAATGGTTTCAAATGATCAAACGGAACGCGGTCACGTACAGCATCAGGGTTGCGTCCATTTAGTCGATCTACTTTAACCAGTGGAAAAAACTTTTCACCTTCCTTTGGAGGGCGAATTGGTCCCTCTACAACATCCCCTGTGTTAAGCCCAAACAGTCTGATCTGCGACTGAGAGACATATATATCATCTGGTGATGACATATAGTTGTAATCAGATGAACGTAAAAATCCATAACCGTCAGACATAATTTCAAGAACGCCAGAAGCAGTTAAAATTCCATCAAAATCATAAGATGGTTCTTTTTCTTTCTGTTTCTGTGGTTGAGTAGTTAATTGAGACTTTGTCTGTTGATTTTGTTGCTGAGGTTTAGACTGAATTGGGGATGGTGTTATAAGATCCAGAATTGACATCTTTTCAACTGGTGGGATTGCAGCACTTGCTGCTTTTTCTGATTCAGCCTCGGGGTCCTCTGCTACAACAGGTGGCAATGTTACTGGAGCAGGAGCACTCTTCTTTTCTTCATTACGATGTTTAGATGATCTAAATACCAGCTGAATTGGCCTTCCAGTTGGTTTTTGTACAGAGTCATCCTTAATTTCCTTCACATTCTCCTTTTTATCCTGGCTATTGGCAGTTGTGTTTTTAATGATTTCAGGTGTTGATTTTTCTGCCACTTTTTCTACCGCTTTATTTGGAGATTGAGATATATTTTTTGACGGTGTGTTTTTTACACTCTGCTGGTTATCTTTCTTTTCAGTTTGAACAGAAACATTATTTGACTGATTTTGACTTTTAATCAGATCCTTGTTGTTAGTTTCAGATTTTTCAGGTTCAGTTTTTTTTGACTCTACTTTTTTTACTGAAGCTGATTTTGATTCAGATTTATTATCTCTGTTTTTTTGGTTCTTTGTATTATTGTCAGAAGCATTTCTTCCTTTATTACCTTGTCTGGAACCACTGTCAGAGGTTAGTTTTTTAGTTTCAGCAATTGCTTGCTCATCAAGAATTTTATAGATTAGCTCCTCTTTTTTATATGCATCAGGGCGTCTTATTCCCATCTCTTTTGCAAGGACCCGTAATTCTGTTGTAAGCTTTTCATTAAGCTCAATAATGTTATAAGCCATGTAGATTATTTGAAATTCGTTATGGTTATTGAATAAATGATATGTTCGAATTATATCCCGGTTTAATTACGGAGGTATCTATTCCATAAAACGTAAAAAAGCTCGGTGGATATAATTGAGTTTTGAATGAATTTGTAAATAATTAACAGTAGTATGAGTTTATTTTACTGTCGCAGATTCAAAGACAAAGGTACCATTTTTTTTTAATTCACGTAAGAACTTCACTTATTTTTTTTCTAACTGCCTTAATTTAACGTAAAATGTGATAAACAGCAAACGTTAGTAAAAATGGAAGTTATTATTCCCATAAATCAATCCTGTTGGAATTACTTCGCCTTCTTTCAATTTCGTTCATATACAACTGTGACCTTCTTCTTTCCAGTGAATTAGGTGAGGTTGATTCATTGAAAAGTTTATTTGCCTCTTTAGCCCATTCAAATGCTTCTACCATATTGTCTAACATTTCATAGGCAAGAGCTATATTACTTGCTGCTTTAGCTTTTGAAGTTTTGTTTGATTGTAAATTGTAAAACGATTCCCATTTAATTATAGCATTATTCCAGTCTGCAACTTTAGCATAAGTTTCACCTTCACGCATATATTTATTCGGCATTGTATAATACCACCTGTCTTGCATTTCCCAATGAGGAGCAAAAACATTGCTCATTTTTTCTGCTGCATGGATTGCTAATAACTTCATCGCCTCTTCTCTTGAAGGCAGTTTTACTTCTGTAAACATTATATTATCCTGCAGATCAAAACCTTCCCAATATAGACTGTCTGTGTATTGAACAGCAGGTATTTTCCCATTCATTGTAGGTAAATATACGCGGATTATTGAATAAATCTTACCCTTCAAATCAGCATATGTAGATCCAAACTGTCTGAAATGCTCTCTCTTATTTGTTTCAATAATAAGCTTATCAAGAGATATAACAGCATCTGATCTTGTTTCACTTTTAATTTCATTCATCCTTTCAGGAGATAGGGGTTTCTCCATAAAAAAATCAGAATCTTCTCTCAGAGGTTTACTATAATATGTTACACGCTGATAATAATCTGCCTCATCAAGAAATTGAGTTAGAGCTTCTGTATAGAAAATTGCTATACTGTCGGATGAAGCTTTTTCTCTTTCTGTACTATTGCTACCTAACTTAATTAGATCATGACCGATTTCATCTGGCTGCTGAACAACATTATTTACGACGGCTACTCTTAGAATATTATCAGGAAGATTTACCTGAGCCGGCTCAAGTGTTTCCACTGTTAAATATTTCAAGCCTGAGCAGCTTGAAAGCAAAATACCTATGATTGAAAATAAAATATAGTGAGAAATCTTTTTCATATTATCTGTTGATCTGTTAAGCACAAAAAGAATACAACAAATATATCACATTTAATTAACATATTTGTTGAAGTAAAGGTTTTTGTAATCAGGTATAGATTATTTATAATATTTCTAACCTGATAAATTGTTATTTTTCTTCGCACTTTGCTTTAATTTTAACTGATTTATATCATCAAAAGAACATTATGAAAAGTGATTTTTTGTATATTTGTACTTTTATGAAAAACTTATAATTGAAACAATCTTAAAGATGGCATTTAACATTATTGTGTTGGCTAAGCAGGTCCCCGACACCCGCAACGTTGGGAAGGATGCTATGAAAGCCGATGGTACAGTGAACAGAGCTGCATTGCCAGCAATTTTTAATCCCGAAGATCTCAATGCGCTCGAACAGGCTCTTGAAGTAAAAGATCGTTTTCCCGGAACAAAAATTACTATTCTTACAATGGGACCGGGGCGTGCAGCAGACATCTTGCGCGAAGGGCTTTTTAGAGGAGCAGATGATGGAGTACTATTAACAGACAGAGCTTTTGCAGGTGCAGATACTTTAGCAACCTCTTATGCTTTATCTATGGCAATTAGAAAAATAGGGAAATTTGATCTTATATTTTCTGGTCGTCAAGCAATAGATGGAGATACCGCTCAAGTAGGACCACAAGTTGCTGAAAAATTAGGCATTCCTCAAATTACATATGCTGAGAGTATTGAAAATATAGAAGAAAAAAGCATAAGAATTAAACGCAGATTAGATAACGGAGTAGAAATTGTTGAATGTCCTCTTCCGGTTCTCATTACTGTAAACGGTTCTGCGCGTTCATGCAGACCAAGAAATGCTAAGTTGTTGCTTAAGTACAAACATGCAAAAACAGTTACAGAACGTCAGGTTCAAAATCTAGATTATATCGATATTTATGATAGTCGCCCATTCCTAAATCTAACCGAATGGAGTGTGGCAGATGTTGAAGCTGATCCTGTTCAGTGTGGATTATCAGGCTCACCTACTAAAGTAAAGAAGACAGAGAATGTTGTCTTTCAAACTAAGGAGAGTAAACATATATCCGACAGCGATTTTGAAATAGAAGAACTAATAAAAGAACTTTTAGAAAATCACACAATTGGCTGAGCAAAGAGTTTAATTAGTAAAAAAATCAGAAAACTATAGAAAAAGTAAGAATGAATAACTTATTTGTATATTTAGAGATTGAAGATGGCATAGTAGCTGATGTCAGCCTGGAACTGTTAACCAAAGGGCGTTCCCTTGCAAATCAACTTGGGTGCAAGGTTGAAGCAATTGCTGCCGGTATTAATCTCGAGAAAGTGGGAGAACAGATTTTCCCTTATGGCGTTGATGTGCTGCATGTTTTTGATGATGAGCGACTAGCACCCTACACAACCTTGCCGCATACATCAATTTTAGTGAAACTTTTTAAAGAAGAACAACCTCAGATTTGTCTTTTAGGAGCAACTATAATTGGTAGAGATTTAGGTCCTCGCGTTTCATCCTCTTTAGGTAGTGGTCTAACTGCCGACTGCACTTCACTTGAGATTGGTAATCATGAAAACAAAAAAGAGGGTAAAGTATATGAGAATTTACTTTATCAGATAAGGCCTGCATTCGGCGGAAATATTGTAGCAAATATAGTAAATCCGGATCATCGTCCTCAAATGGCAACGGTAAGGGAAGGTGTAATGAAAAAAGAGATCTTCGATCCATTCTATAAGGGCGAAACAATTAAATATGATGTAAATGATTATGTAAATGATAAAGATCTAATTGTAAAAATAATCGACCGTCATATAGAGAAGTCAAAAGTTAATATCAAGAATTCTCCAATAATAGTATCCGGAGGTTATGGAGTTGGATCTAAAGAGAACTTCGATTTACTTTATAAACTTGCTGATTTACTTGGTGCCGAAGTAGGAGCTTCAAGAGCAGCAGTTGATGCAGGATTTGCTGAACATGAACGTCAAATTGGACAAACGGGTGTTACAGTTCGTCCTAAGGTATACATAGCATGCGGAATTTCTGGTCAGATACAGCATATTGCCGGTATGCAAGAGAGCTCCATCATTATTTCTATAAATAATGATCCAAGTGCACCTATTAATTCGATTGCAGATTATGTTATTACAGGTGAAGTTGAAAACGTCATCCCTAAGATGATTAAATATTATAAGAAAAACAGTAAGTAAGAAAACCTAAATCTTACCTTAGAAATAAGAAATTGAACAAAAAACAAATATGGCAAACTTTTATACAGATACACCACAATTTCGTCACTATCTTCAGCACCCACTTATGAAGAGAATTGTGGAACTGAGAGAGAGAAATTACACTGAAAGCGAAACATACGATCACGCACCAATTGACTTTGAAGATGCAATGGACAGTTACGACAAAGTACTTGAGGTAGTTGGAGAAATATGTGGAGAAGTAATTGATCCAAATGCTGAAGAGGTAGATCACACTGGTCCCACTGTTTCAGATGGAAGGGTAACTTATGCAACCAATACACAAGAAAATCTTGATGTGCTTATTAAAGCTGAGCTTATGGGGATGCGTTTCGGACGCAAATATGGTGGACTAAATTTTCCTATGGTCCCTTATATGATGAGTGCAGACATAGTAAGTCGTGCTGATGCCAGTTTTCAGAATATATGGATGTTGCAGGACTGTGGTGAAACAATCTACGAATTTGGAGACGAAGCGCAAAAAGATAAATATATATCTCGTGTAGTCAAAGGAGAAACCATGTCTATGGACCTAACTGAGCCAGATGCAGGTTCTGATTTGCAGGCAGTAATGCTAAAGGCTACATATAACGAGAAAGAAGATCAATGGTATCTGAATGGTGTTAAGCGATTTATCACAAACGGTGATGCTGATATTCATCTGGTGTTAGCCCGTTCGGAAGATGGCACTAAAGATGCACGTGGTTTATCAATGTTTATTTACGACAAAAACAGCGGAGGTGTTAATGTACGTCGTATAGAAAATAAGATGGGTATAAAGGGTGCACCAACTTGTGAACTAGTTTATAAGAATGCAAAAGCAGAGCTTGTTGGCAGTAGAAGATTAGGACTCATACGCTACGTAATGTCATTAATGAATGGCGCACGTCTGGGAATTATGGCTCAATCTGTTGGTATATCTGAAGCGGCAACACGTGAAGCATACAACTATGCAATGGAGCGTCGTCAATTTGGTAAAGCCATAATAAACTTTCCTCCTGTGTATGAAATGCTTGCAAATATGAGGGCTAAAACAGATGCTTCACGCACATTGCTTTATGAAACAAGTCGTTTTGTTGATATGTATAAAACACTTGAGGATATTAGTAAAGAACGCAAGTTAACACCTGAAGAGAGGAATGAAATGAAATATTTTTCCCGCTTAGCTGATGCATTCACACCTCTGGGTAAAGGAATGAGCAGTGAATATGCCAATCAGAATGCTTACGATGCAATTCAGATTCATGGTGGATCAGGATATATGAAAGACTATAAGTGTGAAAGACTCTATCGAGACGCACGTATTACCAATATTTACGAAGGTACAACACAACTACAGGTTATAGCAGCTATCAGACATGTTACAACAGGTACGTACCTTCAACGAATAAAAGAATATGAAGCAATGACGGTTGTCCCTGAATTAGAGCCATTAAAGAGAACGCTTGCTGAGATGACTCAGATGTACGAACAACTCACTGAGCTAGTAACTTCACAAAAAGATGATGAATATCTTGATTTCCACGCTCGCAGGTTAGTTGATTGTGCTGCGCATATTATTTGTGGGCATCTTCTTCTTCAGGATGCTAATAAAAATCAGGATCTGTTCCGTAGAAGTGCTGAAGTATACATTCACTTTGGTCATATAGAAGTTATAAAGAACCACAAATTTATTACAGAAGCCAGAGTAGAGGATATAGCATACTATAAGCCTGCTGATCTGGCAGAAGTAAAATAGATTAACTGTTTTAAACAGTTAAATTAAATATAAGGGGCAACAATTAAGTTTGCCCCTTTTTATTTTTTCAACACTCTATATGCTGCAATACGATATGTTTTTTTTATTTCTCTTTCTTGGAATTAGAATTTATTTTGTTTTTCTTTGTTACAGATAAATAACAAACGCAAAAATTAATAGCCTATAAGTCCTCTTTACACAATTAAATTTTACATAACAATTTAATAAGTAAAGCATGGATATTTATTCTAAAATGTCCGATGAGGAACTGGTAGTTTCTTATTCAGAGGGCAATGATATAGCGTTTGACACTCTATTAAACAGGCACAAACAATTAGTTTACAACTACATTTATCACACTGTTAGAGATAACGGTCTGGCAGAAGATATATTCCAGGATACCTTTATCAAAGCAATAATAACAATTAAGCAGGGTAAATATACTGAATCAGGCAGATTTAAATCATGGATAATGCGAATTGCTCATAATCTTATTATCGACCATTTCAGGCAGAAAAAGAATGAGAAAATTATCTCCAATGATGAGAATGAGGCTGACTTGTTTAACAATCCCTCTTTCTGCGAGGAAACTATCGAATCAAAGATGGTTAAAACGCAAGTACTTGAGGATGTTAAGAGACTTATATGTTATCTGCCGGAACAACAGCGTGAAGTATTGGAGATGCGTTATTATAAGGATTTAAGTTTTAAAGAAATTGCAGATATAACCGGTGTAAGTATAAACACAGCACTTGGTCGGATGCGGTATGCAATTTTAAATATCCGAAAAATGGCAACTGACAACCGTATGATACTAACAATAAACTAGATACAGATAATAATTTACCAATACAAAATCTAAATTGACTAGTCCTAAATAACCGTTACAGGTTTTTACAAAACTAGTTATTTTTATCCACAAGTTTGAAGGTTAACCTTCAAACTTGTGGATTTCTTTTTATAGGTGCGTATTTTAATATGGCTCTGTCCATGCATTTCCTCTGGTGTAAGCATATAACATGAATAATGAGGTCTTATTCTATTGTATTTACTTATACTGTCTTTTACATAAAGCTCCATTAGTTCTTTATCCAGGGCGTATTTCTCAATCATAAACTCATCCTTTAATATCCCATTTACACGTTCTGCAACAGCATTTGCATAGGGGTCATAACTCTCAGTCATACTTGGAATAACCTTGTTTCTTTTCAGAAGATCTTGATATTCATTACTACAATATTGTAGCCCCCTGTCAGAGTGATGAATCAATTGTTGACTTATGTATCTCCTTCCCTTTATAGCCTTCTTTAATGCTTTCAAGCTGCTTCCCACTGCCAGACTTTCTGATAAGTCGTAACCCATAATTCTTTTAGAATACGCATCAGTCACAAGCGAAAGATACAAAGGTCTTTTTCTGCTTCCAACATAGGTTATATCTGAAACCCAAACTTGTTCCGGCTTATTTACCTCTAAATCCTCAATTAGATTTTTATGCTTGCGAAAACGATGATGAGAGTTGGTTGTAACGCGGTACTGCCGCTTGGGCTTTATGTCTAAATGGTTAGCTTTCATTATTGCAAACAAACTATCTCTGCCAATATGTAAGGCCTGCAAAGGCTCTTGTAGCATATGATAAAGCTTACGGGTTCCAACTCGGGGAAGCTGATGACGTATGCCTTGAACTAATGAGATTGCTTCTTGAGCTTTTAAATTACTATTAGCCTCGCTTTTGGCCCTGCGATAATAAACCTGACGGCTTCCACCGAACAATCCACAAGCAAAAGTTATTGATCTTTTACGTTCTTTCGTGTACTCTTTGATTGTTCGGATAAGGACTTTTTTCTAATTGGAACTTTCAAGTCTTTCTCGGCTATATTTATCATCATATCAAAGAATATAGCCTTCTCCTCTGCTATCTCGACTTGCTTTTCTAGGCTTGACTTCTGCTTTTCAAGCAGTTTTACGCGTTGCTCAAGTTCCAAAATCTTCTGTTCTGGTGTTTTGCTCATAATGCGTTGAATTTGAAATTCACGATCAAAGGTACCATATTTTCTTATCCAATTCAATACAGTGCCATGGGATTGAATACCATACTTACGTAAAGCTCCCTTAATACTCAATTCTTCACTCTCTACTTCTGATACTACCTGTAGCTTAAACGATAAACTGTAGTCTCTTTGAGTGCGTTTTACATAAAACAAATCATCTTCTTTTTTCATAAGTTCTTTTTTTATGTAACGGTATAGTAGGACGAGACAAT